>ENA-ORXI01000049-ORXI01000049.1-sediment-metagenome-genome-assembly--contig:-NODE-49-length-73540-cov-10.874209_pt1 | contig 73540 bp, 48 predicted proteins | sample MGYA00237861_ERZ511468 | MGnify/ENA primary metagenome ERZ511468 (study PRJEB26299, sample SAMN06266213) | sediment metagenome | isolation source: Hudson Canyon methane seep mesocosm | place: USA:Hudson...
TTTAAGTGATTATATTTTAAAAAAAATGGATAAAAAAATTAGAGAGGATGTGAGGTTTGAATACTTTCACAGTCTCTAAAGCCTCACTTCCAAAAGACAAGCTATAGAAAATGAGCACCCTGTTTTTTGTTCAGAGTCATATTAAACTAAGACTCAATCAAGCAAAAAACCAGAGCTGAACTAAAATATATGCACTTATTTATTTCACTTTTTTTTACAATTAATTTCTCATTCTGGAAGAGCTAAAGTCAGGTAACGCCTCAAGCCCATTTCACAGAGAACAACCACATTAAAAATGTTATGCCTTATCAAGCCAAAAAATACAGATATATTTTGTTTTCACTGTTAAGCAGTCTTATTTTGTTTACACATTGCGTCAAGGCAGAATCAAACAGAGATTTAATCAATGGTAAATTAGCCACCTGCCCTGATAAACCAAATTGTATAAGCACTGAAAGTTACGACTTACCCCCCATACAGATACAAAACACCCATCAGCCCTGGCTTACTCTGCAATCAGTCATTACAGGGCTTGGAGGGACCCTTAAAAAGTCTGGTCCAGACCATCTTTGGGCTACTTTTGACACATCATTGCTAAAATTCACTGATGATGTTGAGGCAAGACTGGACCAAAAAAACAAGCTTATCCATTTACGTTCTGCCTCTAGAGTTGGTTATTATGATTTCAACACTAACAAAAAAAGACTCATACGTATTATTACCCTATTTTCCAGTAAACTTAATCGGGAAAAAATCAAAAAAACTATCGATTAAGTAATAAATTACTAGCAATTCTATCAACACCATGGGTTCGTGATAAAATCCAAATTATTTTACATGCGTATTAACAAAGCACAGGTTATAAGTTGTTTTTACTTTGTTTCTCAGGACTGTTGACTGCAGGGCAGATAAAAGCTCCTGCAATATCTGCATTTCCGCCATCCTTGGCGGTCAGATGCTGTCGCCAAGGCTACATGGATGTATTTACGTCGTGTCTTGCGAGACAGAGTGGAAGCAACCTGTGGTTAGTTCATAGTCATGTTATTTTAAAGCAATCAAATCTACATTAATTCCATTTTATTTATAATAATAACTTTATGACAAAAAGAGCCGTATTACTTGCTAATTTAGGGTCCCCAGACCAACCTAATACAAAAAAAGTTAGACGCTACCTTAAGCAATTTTTAATGGATCCTTATGTCATCCAACTCCCCTGGATTATAAGAAAACTTATAGTCAGCCTATTTATATTACCCTTCAGACCCAAAGCCTCTGCAAAAGCTTACCAAAGTATTTGGACTAAACAAGGGGCTCCATTAATTGTGTTGTCAGAACAATTAAAACAAGCTTTGCAGAAAAAGGTAGATATACCCGTTGCTATGGCGATGCGTTATGGAAACCCTAGCATAGAAAGTCAAATACTTGATCTGGCAAAACAATCTGATATCAATGAAATTTTATTTATTCCCTTGTATCCGCATTATGCCGAAAGTACGGTTACCACCTCTATTAAAGAGGCAAAACGAGTCATAAAAAAACGCAAATTAAAAATAAAACTAACTGTTTTTAAGCCTTTTTATAATGACCCTGGCTATATTGATGCTTTAGTTAAAAGTACTCAGTCTTATCTGCAACAGCCCTATGACCATCTACTATTTAGTTACCATGGTTTACCTGAGCTTCATATCACTAAACAGGATAAATCAAAAAAACATTGCTTAAAAAGTAGTGCTTGTTGTGCCAAACCTCATCAAGCACATAAAACCTGTTATCGTCATCAAGTTTTTCAGACCACTCATTGTTTTGCCAAACAAGCCGGTTTATCTCCTGGAAAGTATTCAATTGCATTTCAATCTCGTTTAGGCCGAGCAAAATGGTTAGGTCCAAATACTGAAGACCGCCTAATTGAGCTAGCACAGAATGGGGTAAAAAATGTGTTGGTCATTTGTCCAGCCTTTGTCACTGATTGCCTTGAAACACTGGAAGAAATTGAAATGCGTGGACAGGAAGTCTTTAAACAGGCAGGCGGTGAAACCCTGACCTTAATTCCATGCTTAAATGATCACCCTGACTGGGTTAATGCCCTTGCAGCCTGGTGCAAAAAGTAAGATTCCTTCATGTTGTTAAAACAATATTTAGAAGAAGAAAACAATTTCATTTCTCCTCACCCTCTCGGCAATGCAGTTAACTTAAGGCGTGAGGCTTTATGTTTCAGGCGAGGCTAAAGCCTCACGCCCAAGTAGGCCTAACTTGGGCATCGATTGCTTTTTTACTCAACAGCATTGCCTCCAGCAGGAGGGCTTAAAAACTGTAGTCAATTAAATTTTCTGAGTAGCGTTACCTTTCATGATGCAATACTTTTTGTTCCAGAAATCGATCAATCCCCTCCCAAATACCATCAATATTTTCCATCAATATGCCATGATATTGAGAATGAATGATGACTAACTCTGTATCTTTTCCATCTAATCCATTCATCACAATATCCGCACTTTCAATATCAACAACGGGGTCTTCATCAGCATAAATAATGCATAAAGGCACTTCAATTTTGGGTAATTGTTGCTCAAGGTCATCAATTAAACTCCTTAACTCATATAAGCTTTTTACCGGTATATGGCCATAGTTAATGTCTACATGTTCAGGGGAGTGCTCAAGAAAAGGTTTAACACCTTCAACTGAAGATACCCATTTAACTAATCGATTGGTACCATGCAGCAAAGGTACGAAAAAAAATGACTTATCTACAAACTCCATAGGGACAGCGACAGCTATCACTGCAACAATATGATCCTTATGTTCAGCGACTAACTTTAGAGCTAAAGCGGCACCCGTTGAAAACCCTATAACCACGACAGAATGACAAAAAGCATTCACAATAGTTAACCCTCTTTGTACGGAAGCAAACCAATCCTCATATGTTTGTTTTCTTAAATCATAAGGAGAGGTGCCATGCCCTTTTAAGCGCACAACCATAACGGTATAGCCCTGTTCGACTAAAACCTCTGCATAGTCCTTTAGCTCAGCGGGTGAAGCTAACAAGCCATGTATTAATAACATCGCAATGCCATTTGGTTTTTTTGGCTTTAATAATAAGGGCACTGGATTTTCTTTAACCCTTTCATTGTTATTAACATCATCATAACGGGGATTTTCATATTGCAATTTATCCCATGCCAAAGAGATAATTTCATCATTAAAAGCCCACTCTGCCAATTGTTTCTGCGTGACTTTTGCACAGATTTTATAAGCATTGACCAATGTATCAAATAGCACTTTTATTGGCTCAACTTCATTACTATACACAGCAATCAAATTTTCCATTCTTATCATATCAAAATCAAACTCCTCCCAGAGTTTAGGTAAAAACTGATAATTATCATGATAAGAGGCAATAAGACCTGAGCTACTTGCAACACGAATAAATTGTTCAAAACGCTTACTTTTTCCTTCAATTAAATCGTTATATTCATCAGGATTGAGTAAGCTCCTATGTAATTTTATACCTTTAATTTTTTGTAACTGCTTTATCGCTATATACAGTGTTTTATAAAAACAGTGTTTATTAATCTGCTGCTGTCCATTTTTCATGCAATACATAATGAGAGTTGCAGCCAGATGGCTTAAATTAATTGTTACATTTTCATAAATTTCTGCCATATATTGATTACGGGTAATCTTGGCATTTTTTCTAAAATGATAGGCTAACAGTTTTTGATTAAAACTTTGGGGTGATGTAAATAACGAATAAACTTGCTCTAGAGATTTGAGCTCTGTCGACATTTTTTTTAATAAAACTCTATTCCACCATGGATTTGTTTGATAGATATCAACAGGTTTACCCATCCGCAAATCCATATCGGTGTCTTTAAGCATTATATTACCTTCAACCAACAACTCCTCTGTCTGTTTTTTGGTTAATCCATCAGCAAATAATTCAACCCCTTTGAGTAAAAAGTTTTCGGATGAACGTATTGGATAAAAAGTAATATTAGAAGGAACAATCAACGTTGGTTTAAGAGCTGTAGCTAACAGCTGATCTAAGGAGTCCAATCTTAATTCTTCTTTCCATTGCATTAATTGATCATAATTTTTGATGCAATAGGCATGTCGAATAATCGTCTTAAATGCTTCAATACCCTGTGCTAAAACGGCCGCTCCCGTATGCTGTTTACGTCTTTCGCCTGTAATACCAGAATAAATACTGTAATTCCCTTTACTATCTAGAACACGGTGATCTTTAACCATTCCACCTTCAGGGAAAATAATCACTTTTCTACCCAGAAAAACCTGCCTGGCAAGATTAGGGAATAAATTTTGATGGTTATGAGGGATCACCCCAATACTATTCAAATAGTTCGCAAGTACAGTATCTTTTTTAAAAAACTCACTTGAAGCAATTGCGCAACAGTATTTACCTGTTTCTTCATAAATTAAAAATTGAGGGATAAATGTTTCAAAACGGGAAAAATGATTACATAAAAAGATATCGCCTTCAAGTTGCTCAGCACTGGCATGAAGTTTAAACCTTACCTTCAATATCTTTATTAATGAACGTACAACATTGATAGACCAGTCATAGGTCTTTATATCAATGTCCTTTAAATCGGCATAATCAATTATTCTATCCATTTTATTAGCCTATAAAATAATAGTTGATAAAAACTATCCTTATCAAATAGACAAAAAAACTGTCATAAAGTTGTATAAAAGTTAAACTCATTTCTATAACTGACTTTAAAGGAGATCAAAAATGAAATTTCCAATAACAGGGGGTTGCTTATGTGGTCAAGTGAAGTATGATATTTTGGCCGAACCAGTAGGGGCTGGAAACTGTCACTGTCGAACCTGCCAAAAAGCAGCTGGCACAGCTTATCTACCCGCATTATTCGTGCCTTATGAAGCACTTAGAATTTCAGGTGAATATAAAGAATATGCTAGTACTGCATATAGCGGAAATACTGTTTTTAGAGGATTTTGTCCAGCCTGTGGGACAACGCTGTTTGGTAGAAACTCTGCTAACACAGAAATTCGCCCTGTCAATGCTGCGACTTTAGATGACCCCAGCATCTATCAGCCGCATATGGACTTTTGGGTGTCAGATGCTCAACCCTGGGATTATATGAACCCCGATTTACCTAAATTTGAGCAAAACCCAAAACATTTATAAAGGGTTTTCCATGTAGTTGGAGCACTTAAGGAGCCTCTGATTAAGTTGGTTAGAATTTAGCAAGCTAAAAATAATAGGACTTGATCAGAGGTTCCTTAATTAGGGACTAATGGAACTATCATCATCTACAGGCAACATCTGTAAATTACATCGCATTTCATTAGCATATCTAAAACCAATTGCAGGGACTATTTTGCTGTCAATACTCGCTAGATTTAATGCAACCATCATGGCAGCCTTTTGAAAGTCAGCTGATTTTCGAGCAAGTATAGAAAGTAGATACAGTGAATTATCAACACTTAGATCATCTTCATTAATCATCTTCTGAGCTATTTTTGTCACTTTTAAAAACGCAATGACTCGCTTTCTTCGGCTAAAAAAACCTATAGGAGGGATACTATTGTGTAGCGTTTCATAAGCAGCTAAAGATTTGTCAGCTTCATCCATTGATTTCCCCCCTGTTAAGCCATTCTCTGTTTAAAAACTTCATAAATCATTATACCTGCAGCTACTGAGACATTTAAACTTTCTACTTGCCCCACCATAGGGATTTTTACCAGAAAATCACATTGCTCCTGAGTCAATCGTCTCATGCCCGTACCTTCTGTCCCCATCACAATAGCTAAGGGCATCTTTAAATCTGCTGTAAAAATAGACTGTTCGGTGTCACCGGTTGAACCCATGATCCAAATATTTTGTTCCTTTAGCCAACGTAAAGTTCTGGCTAAATTAGTGACCTGATAAACAGGCACTGTTTCCGCAGCACCACTGGCTACCTTACAAACGGTTGGAGTGATACCGGATGAGTTATCTTTGGTAATGATAATGCCATGAACACCCGCAGCATCTGCTGAGCGTAGACAAGCTCCAAGGTTATGGGGGTCTTGCACCTGATCTAAAATAACAAAGAAAGGCATTTCAGACATTGTGTTAACAATATGTTTCAGCTCATCTTCTGAATGAACACCAGGCATTTCGACTTCTGCAACAATACCTTGATGATTTTTACCGTCCGTCATTTTATCAAGGCGCTTCCTATCGGCTTTATCTATATTAATAGATAAAGACTTTAACTGATTAAGCAAGGGTTGTAATCGTTTATCTTGTCGCTGGCTATCAACCCAGACATGCTGGATTTTGTTGGCTGAAAAATCCAAAGCGGCTTGTACCGCATGGATACCAAATATTTTGGTTACATTCATCTCTAGCTATCTTTCCTTTTGCTGGGTTTCTTGGCTTTTTCTTTGACAGGTTTTCTTTTTGTCGCTTTTTTGTTGCTTGCTGAAGGTTTAGCCTTAGCTTTTGTTTTAGGTTTGGCTCTTTTCTTATCAGTCACCTTGTTACGACTCACTTTACCTTTCTTGACGGGTTTATCAGAACTTGCAGGCTTATTTGATCTAGAATGACCTTGTAAATCAAAATCTATTTTCTTTTCATCCAAATCAACTCTAGCCACGGTAATTTTAACTTTATCACCTAATCGGAATCGTTTCCCCGTACGCTCACCTTTTAATTGATGGGTTTTAGCATCAAAATGAAAATAATCCTGTGGCAAGTTAGTGATATGAACCAAGCCCTCAACATAGACCTTTTCTAGCTCAACAAAAAAACCAAAACCTGTCACTGCTGTAATTATTCCTTTAAAGCTTTCTCCAACTTTATCCAGCATATATTCACATTTCAGCCAATTAACAACATCTCTGGTCGCTTCATCTGCTCTGCGTTCGTTAGTAGAACAATGCTCTCCCAATACCACCATATCGGGTAGCCCATAGAAAAAACTCTTAACGGGCTTATTGTCTAAGCAATGTTTGATTGCTCTATGGACCAGTAAATCGGGATAACGTCTAATAGGCGAAGTAAAATGAGCATAAGCTTCTAATGCCAAACCAAAATGACCTTTGGTCTCAGGGCTATAAACAGCCTGAGACATAGAACGTAATAATACTGTCTGAATTAAATGTGCATCGGCCCTACCCTGTACCGAGTCGATAAGATTCATATAGTCAAGCGGTGTTGGTTTGTCGCCTCCCCCCAAAACCAAACCCAATTCATTTAAAAAGCTTTTAAGGTTTAATAACTTTTCAGTTCCTGGACCTTCATGCACCCGTAGTAAATGAGGCATTTTTTTACGTATAAGAAACCGAGCCGCCGCCATATTAGCGGTAATCATAAACTCTTCGATTAATTTATGTGCATCATTACGTTGAGTCGGAACGATTTTTTCTATTTTTCTATCAGCACTAAAAAGAATTTGGGTATCTTGCGTATCAAAATCCATTGCGCCACGCACTTCACGCTGTTTACGCATTACTTGATACAAACTATAAAGTTCTTCTAATTGAGGAACTAAAGCAGCGTATTTCTTAGTTAGCGCCTTATTGCCATCGACCAGAATTTTTGCCACATTGGTATAGGTTAATCGCGCATGAGAACGCATCACTGCATTAAAGAACCCAGAACGAATCACTTTTCCTTCTTCACTGATATATAGTTCACAAACCATACATAAACGATCAACATCCGGATTAAGAGAACATAGGCCGTTAGATAAAACTTCAGGAAGCATGGGAATGACTTGCTCGGGGAAATAAACCGAAGTACTTCGGTTTTTTGCTTCAGCATCTAATTCGGTATTCACTTGCACATAATGCGATACATCCGCAATCGCAACTAATAACTTCCAGCCTTTGGCTGTTTTTTTACAATAAACAGCATCATCAAAATCTCGAGCATCTTCACCGTCAATTGTAACTAATGGCAAATCCCTTATATCAGTCCTATTTTCTTTTGCTTCCTCAGGCACATCTTTAGTTAAGTGCTTGATCTCCTGTAACAGTTCTTCTGGCCATTGAAAAGGGAGATCATGAGAACGTAAAGCCATATCGATTTCCATACCAGGCGCCATATGCTTACCTAATACTTCAACAATACGTCCAATCGCCTGACGATGATTGCTTGGGTGTTGAATAATTTCTGCAACAACAATTTCGCCTTTGTTTGCTTTGCCTAAATCATCCTTATCAATAAAAATGTCTTGAGTGATTTTGTTATTATCAGGCGCAACAAAAGCTAAACCTCTTTCTTTGATTAATCGACCCACAACATGCTTAGTATTGCGTTCAAGAATTTCAACCAGTGCACCTTCTCGACGTCCTTTTCTATCAAGCCCTGCGACTCGCACAACGACACGATCATTGTGCATAAGCGATTTCATCTCCCTAGGGGATAAAAACAAATCGGCAGAAGCATCATCAGGTTTTACAAAGCCAAATCCATCCGCATGGCCTAATACCCGCCCAGCAATTAAATCCTGACTATTAATCAGACAATATTTTTGCCTACGATTAAATAATAACTGACCATCTCTTTCCATCGCACGCAAGCGTCGACGTAAAGCTTCCAGATTATCAGCAGTATCAAGTCCAAATTGTCTGGCTATTTGTTGCCGCCGTAGTGGTTCACCTGCTTCTTCAATCAGTTGAAGAATAAGTTCACGACTAGGAATGGGGTTCTCATATTTTTCAGCTTCTCGCTGAGCATATGGATCTACTTTTGCAGTATATTTGTTTTCTTGATCAGAATCAGAGACCATTTATTTTCTTTGTTAATATTTTAGAATAATGCTGTAAAGCACACTTTAGGCCATCATAGCCTATTAATACCCGTATTAATATGGCTATCTACTTAATAAGCGTAATAAAAAGACAATTTTCTGAACAATAATGATATTCAAATAATATGCCCCCTTAAAACTCTTCTTGTTTCAATGTTTGTAACTACTCAGCGTATTATTTTCTGAGGGTGCAGCCTGTTGATTTATCAGACTTCTGCAACAGGGCGTTGCAGCAGAGCTTACCTGGACGTATTCGCGCGTCCTTATAAATAAATACACTGTACTCTTAATCTTAAACTCGCTGAGTCGTTAGCAAAGTTTAAGGTATGTCACCATTAAGTGTTGAAAATAGAATTCAATAAGTTGAGCTAGTTCCTAATGCCCTCTCCTGATGGAGCATAGGTATCTACACAAATATTTAAGTTGATTCCATCTAAAACAGTTGGTTTTAATGGGTAGGAGGCCCCTCCTACCGCTTACCCTGCGTATAGTCCTCTGCCTGATAGTGAGGACTAAGAGTCAAGCAAAGTGAATTAAAATCCCACACTTAACGTGTGACATAGCAAAGTTTAAAGAATTCATTCCCCATCCCCTAACTTTGAATTAAAAACAAATCCATTAATGAATAAAACCAAAATATGGATCCAATTTTTTTAGAAAGACCTTTGCTTCAATAGTTTTGGGTCTAACAAATATAATATTTACATTCCCTTTTGCTATGCTTTAAACTCTATTATCAATAGGAGTTAGTTACCCCCAAACCTCTCTATATGAATAATAACAAAAAAAATCTACTACCAATATACTCACCGTTGACTTGGTTTTATGCTGCCGGATTAATTTATTTAATCTGTATTTTTAGTAGTATTTTCCTTATCACTCACCAGCCATACTTAGGCATTAGCTTCATTGCATCTCAAGATGGTGAAAGTGTTATTGTTTCAGCTATTCATACTCAAAGCGTACAAGAAAAATTATCTGTTGGTGATAATATTCGTTCCATTACATCAGAAGATAATGTTGATCAATCACTGGGTGCGTTATCTATTATTGAGGAACCCGATAATAGCAAAACTTATTTTGAATACAATCAGTTTATTAAGCAGCAACAAAGTATCCATAACATTTTATCCAGGCCCGTTATTTCAGTTTCATTATCAAATGGACCAGTAGTTCAGTTAAAACCACTTGCCAAACGTCCAATCAGTCATCTGCCTTATCCATTTTGGTTACTGTTAATATCAGCAGGTATAGGTTTTTTTATTGGGGTATGGATCTGGGTTTTCAGGCGAGGACAAATAGAAGCCAGATTACTTGCTGTGAGTGGCTTGGGATTTATGCTGGGTGCCTGCTGTCTTGCCGTCTACTCTAATCGAGAACTAGCCATCGACCCTTGGCAATTTAAAATACTCTCTGATTTAAACCACTTAGGCAATATAACTTTTTCCTACAGTTTATTGATTTTGCTCTGCTATTATCCCAGTAAAATTGCCCAAAAACCTTTTGCCTTAATCGGCTATAGCGGATTATTACTTATCTGGTTAAATGAATCACTCCAATGGCTGGAAATACCCATACATACCTTCTATTTCTTACCCTATATTGTGTCATCATCCCTTGGGTTTATTGTTGGAAGAATGCAATGGATCAGATATAAAAGCAACCCCATAGCCAAAGCTGCCATACGCTGGTTTTTATTAACCTTAACACTAGGTATTGGTTGCGCTCTTGTGCTTTACTTTATTCCTACTTTTTTTAACAGCCCCCCTTTATTACCAGTCTGGGCAGCACAATTTATTATTTTGTTTCTTTATATTGGTTTTATATTTGGCGTTATTAAATACCGTCTTTTTGATGTTGAGCAATGGTGGTTTAACTGCTGGATCTGGTTTTTATCTGGTTGTAGTATTGTTGCAGTCGATTTATTATTAATTTACTTTTTCCATACCAGTCCGTTTGAATCATTAAGTGCTGCCATATTAGTGACTGCATGGTGCTATTTCCCATTTCGGCAATGGTTATGGACAAAAAGCCTCCATCCTCGTAGTTCACGAGTGGAAAGTTTTTTTCCATTACTCACTCAGTCATATATATCAAGTCCTTCACTTACTCATTTTGAAAATAGCTGGTCAGATATTTTAAAAGATATATATATGCCTTTATCTGTAGAAACTTATCCACAAGCAATCGACTCTGTTAGCCTAAGTAATCACGGCCTAACGATGTTTCTGCCCGCTTTAAACAAGCAACATCACCTTGTGTTATCAGGAAAAGAAAAAGGAAGTAAACTCTTTAATAAACAAGATGTAGAGTTTATTAAATCGGCTTTACTTCATGCTCAAAACTGTATTATCTGGAAAAACAACCTTGAAATTGGTGCTCAACAAGAGCGTGAAAGAATGATGCGAGACCTGCACGATGATGTAGGCGCCTCATTATTAACATTAATTCATAAAGCAGAATCAGAAGAAAATGCCGTTTTAGCAAGAAATGCCTTAAAAGGTGTCAGAGACACGATATACTCTTTACGTAATGATAAGTACACGCCATTAACTACCGCCTTATCTGACTGGAGAGAAGAAATAAAACAACGTACTGATGCTGCACAGGTTGAATTACTTTGGGGTATAGATAACATAAGTGAAACTTTTTTCTTAAGTCCTAGACAACGGATAAACCTTGACCGCATAATTCGTGAATCAATCACCAATATTTTAAAACATGCATCGCCTCAGTCAATTAGTTTTAGTCTTAATGAAACCGATCATAATAAACAACTGATTATCATTGACAATGGCCATAGTTCTGACTCATCTTGCTGGCAAGCCAACACAGGGCTTTATAATTTAAAGACCAGAGCAAGTGAAATTAATGCCAGCTTAAGGTGGTCTTCTTTAAGTAGCCCACCCTCCCTAAATACTGGAACACAATTAACCATTACCTTACCTAAAATGGAAACAAAACCTTATGCACTCAGTCCTAATAGTTGATGACCATAGCTACGCTAGAAGTTTATTACGAGAAATTGTACAGTCGATCTTTGAACATGCCATTATTGAAGAGGCAGCAACCGTTTCACAAGCTCAAAAACTCATTAATAAACAAAGCTTTAACCTAGCACTTATAGATATAAGTTTGCCAGATGGCAATGGGATTGATTTAGTGAAAGAGATTATAGCTCTAAACTCGCAAACCTATATTGTTATGGCCACAATTTACGACGATGATCAGCACTTATTTGATTCACTTCGTGCTGGAGCCAGTGGATATCTTTTAAAAGACCTTTCTAAAGAAGAATTATCAAACCAGATTAGCGGCATAATAAAAGGCAGGCCGCCACTATCCTCTAGCATTGCCAGACGACTATTAAGCCATTTTAACCAACCTGCACAGCCGACTAAACATCATTTAACCCCCCGCGAAACTGAGGTTCTTAGTTTGATTGGCAAAGGCTTTTCACGGCAGGAAGTTTCAAACGATCTAAAAATATCTGTCAATACTACTGCTGAACATATCCAAAATATTTATCAAAAATTAAATATTAATACCCGAGCTGAAGCCGCATTAGAAGCCTGTCGTTTAGGTCTAATTGCAGTTTAAATTTTTAACACTGTAAGCAGTGGTTTAACCAGCCAAAAATACAAATTTCCAGAAAAAACCTAAAAAAACTCTATCTCTACTCATAATTATAATAAAGGGAGAAGATTGATGCTTAACAACAGATTATTAGGAATTCTCATATTTTCAATTATCTTTTCATCGTCAGCCCTGGCTGAACAAATAACTGAACTCACAGATATTGTGGTGACTTCTCAGCGTAGAGAACAGTTATTACAACATGTACCAATAACGATAAACTCTTTTAACTCTAACATCCTGACTACCATTGGTGCTCAGTCATTGGCAGACATAGATAATTTCAGTCCGGCACTGGAAGTTGATAACGACAGTACCACTCAACCCAGATTTAAAATTAGAGGTATTGGAACAACCGACTTTGGAATAGGCACAGACCCAGCAGTCAGTATTTACCAAGATAATATCTATATTGGCCGCTCAGGAAATGCCTTACTACAGTTTACCGATATTGAACGAGTTGAAGTACTTAAAGGACCACAAGGTGCTCTTTTTGGTCGCAACAGTGCCGCTGGTGTTATTCATATCATTACAAAAAAACCAGACAATGAAGTTTCAGGCTCTCTCAGAACCCGGCGGGGTAATTATGACAAAAAATTAGTTGAAGGCGTATTTAACACACCCATTGTAGATAAACAGTTATTACTTCGAATCAATGCTATTTATAACCAGCGAGATGGTTTTGTCGACAATGCCGATGGTCGCAACGATTTTTCTGATGAAGATTATCAGGCTGCCAGAGCCAATTTGCAGTGGCATGCAACAGAACAAACTCAATTAAATTATAACTTCGAATTTAATCATGTAGATCAGCAAGGCCCCACTGCCATTGGTCTTCATTCCACCCTGAGCCCAAGCCCGGGCAAGCTATCTGGTCCAATTTCAAATGATGCTATTGCCAGTCAGGAAAAACGCTATTTTTTTGGTCATAGCTTAAAATTACAACATCATTTTTCCTTTGCCACGATGAATTTAATCTCATCCTATCGACAATTCAACACCCATAATAGAGAAGATGAAGATGGCATTGGAAAAAAATATGCCTATCTTGACTCAAATAATATTGAGAGCAATCAGCAATTCTCCCAGGAAATTCGCTTTAATGGCTTTAGCGAACATTTTGACTGGCTAGGTGGGTTGATGTACAGCTATGAAAAAGGTGATCAAGAAACAAAAATTTCAACTTATAGCAACGCTGTCAATGCCCTGCTGTTAGGCAGCTTACCTAATGCACCCTTTCCAGCGAATACGCCATTACCAGATAATTTAACCTGGAATGAATCCATGAAAAATAAATTAACTGCACATAGTTTTTCAGCCTTTGCAGATATAAGCTGGTTGATGACTGAACAGTTAAACTTAACCTTTGGTATCCGCCATACCCGAGATGAAAAACACTTTAGCTGGAACAATCTTAGTAATAACATCACTACGGCAAACTCAGATATTTTTTATCCTGCTACCTCTTACCCTTTAGCATTAAAAAACCAATGGTTAAATAGTAAAAAAAGCTGGCATAACACCAGTTCTAGAGCAGTGATTTCTTATCAATGGAATGAACAGCTGATGAACTTTTTTTCTTATTCACAAGGTTATAAAGCGGGTGGCTTTAATTCACAACAACTACGCTCAAGCTTTGAGCCCGAAACTGTTGAAAATTTTGAAGGCGGAATAAAATCAAGCTGGTTTAATCAAAAGTTATTGTTCAATGCTTCAATATTTCACTATCTATATGATAATAAACAGGACACCAGCTTTGAGCAACAAGGTGGCTTAGGTCAATTTGTAACGCGTACAGGAAATGCTGAAGCCTATGGCAGTGAACTTGAAATACGCTGGCTGCCATTAGATAACCTGCAATTAGGCTTTAACTATGGCTATCTGGATGCCAGCTGGACTAAAAGAGTTGTTAATGCGACTAACTACAACACATCAAAAAGCCAACTGATTGACCTTGCCGGACAAGCCCTTACATCACCCAAACACCATGTTATAAGCTCATTAGATTACAGCTATCCATTAAATGGCTTTGGAAGTTTAGCCTTCCATATCGACCACAACTTCAGCAGTCAACGCCAATTTTCAGCGGCAGATGCCGATTTCTATTTTAACTATCCAAACAGAGATGCGGCCCATCACTATACAAACTTGAGAATGAGTTGGCATGATAGCAAAAAACATTGGCAAATTGCACTTTGGGGAGAAAATGTTTTTAATAATACCTACTCATCACACGTTATTCCAGTGTCTGCTGTAGCACTTGGCACACCTTATGTCAGACCCGACAAACCCAGTTTATGGGGCGTAGAAATCATCGTTAATTTTTAGTACCCCTTCAAACAAGGGGGTTTGAAGGGGTGTTGTTCATCACTTTGTTTAGTAATAGCATTTAGGTTCAAGTTTTATATAAAAACATTTGGTACTTTAAAATCAGGTCATGTCAGCAAAAATGAATCTGACACATCTATCCTGGTTATAGACTACTTAATAACCAAACAAAAAACATTACGACCAACTCAAAAAGGATAACCTCCATGAAAGTTCGACTATTATTTATTACAAGCATACTATTAATTGGTATTCAATCTTCAGCAAATGCAACAGCATACCAAGTGGATTTCACGATGTTTGGTATTTCTGGATTTCAAGTTAATGATCATGATGCCTCCCTATTAGGAAACCCTGATTTATATTTTGCCATGGGTATTTCAACTAATGGTTCACCAACTGAAATGAATCTGCAAACTTTCTTTCAATCAAACCCTGTTACTACATCCATCTGGAACCCAGGCCCAATAACAGTAAGTACCATTATTGAAGATGTTGCATTAACTAATACCTGGTTCTATTTTGTACTATTAGACAGAGATTCAGATGCAGACGATAATTTAGGATCCCATTGGTTTCAAAATACTTCAAATGGTGCAACATCATATTTCCAAAATGTACTGAATAATAATGACGCACCTTTCGGACCAGATTTTTTCTTACCTAATATTGAAGGAGCAGGTGATTTCAACAATTATAGTTTTAATCACGGCATTTCCATTCAACCTGTACCAGTTCCAGCCGCCTTTTATTTATTTTTTACAGCTATAACAGGATTACTAGTCAGATCAAAAAGACATGGATAAAGAGTTTAATACTTAGATTCGATTATATACCCACTATCAGCTCTAGACGGGCTGATAGTCTCCTGAGAATATGCGCAGTTAACTATGGCAACCTAGATGCCACCTGGACTACAAAATAGTTAATGCAACTAATTACAACACATCAAAAAGCCAACTGATTGACCTTGCCGGACAAGTGCTCACGACACCCAAACACCAAGTTATAAGCTCATTAGATTACAGTTACCCATTAAATAGCTTTAGAAGTTTAGCTTTCCATATCGACAACAACTTTAGCAGTCAACGTCAATTTTCAGCGGCCGATGCCGATTTTTATTTTAACTATCCAAACAGAGATTCGGCGCATCACTATACAAACTTGAGAATGAGTTGGCATGATAGAGAAAAACATTGGCAAATTGCACTTTGGGGAGAAAATATTTTTAATAATACCTACTCATCTCACGTTATTCCAGTTTCTGCTGTAGCACTAGGCACACCTTATGTCAGACCCGACAAACCCAGTTTATGGGGCGTAGAAATCATCGTTAATTTTTAGTACCCCTTCATATGTAGGGGTCTGAATGGGTGTTGTTCCATCCCACTCTAGCTTATAAAGTTATTCAAAACATAACACAACCTTACCTTTGCTTATTTCTCAAAGCTATCGATTCCTATGTCTAAAGCCACTTAGTGAATGATATACAAGGTATTGGATACATAAAAAACTGGAGATCGTCATGCCCCCCCGGGTTTTTAGAGTTCATTTCCGAAATAAATCACCTCAACCATCATCAACGTACTACCTTAGCTTTCAGTACAGTTGATTCAACGTCGATCGTCAATAAATCGGAGAAAAAATATGCCAAGTGACCAAAACAATAGCGACAAGTATCAGAAATCCAATTTCAAAGACGACGCTAGTGTTAAAAACAAAAACGAAAAACTCGCTAGCCTGCTGCAACGTCAAAAAGCCTATGGTATTCTGAACGCGGAAATCGCACGAAAACCAGATGCCGACACCACCGAAGCGCAAATTAAAATTCGAGATCAACTTGGAAAAGAGATTGATGAAATGGGCAGAGAGTTTATTCATCACCAAGATGGCATCGGCGCAGTACAGGGGCTTCCCATTAGAGATTATATGGCCGAAGGCATAGTCCCGCACTGGCGGGATCTGCCGTCGCTTGAGACCATCAACCCTTGCCTCTTCCGCTCAATGTCTGCGAACGCATCTTTAACCTCTCAAACTAACCACTGGTGGCAGAGCTGGGGAAAACACTTTGGATATATTTGCGAAGAAATGTTTTTCCCGACGAATGTCGATGAAATCTCAATCGCTATTTATCGCGCCGAGGAGACAGGTACGCCGATTAAGGCCATCGGAGGAGGCTGGGGGTTTTCAGAAGCGGTGTTACCGGGCGGCGTCTATTCCGACCGTCCACCCGCTAAGGGCGTCGAGTCGTTCGCGCAAATGATTCCCGCTACGGCTGTATACCCTCCAGAAGATGACTGGGGTCCAATTCGTGCGGGGGTTGGAATGCCGACTTCTGAACCGGCGGACCTTCCCGGGGGGATCTCTCTATTCAATCCGTTTGAGCTAGTGCCAGGGCCAGATCCCGATTGGATTTATCTTGGTGCTGGCAAGTGGGACGCGATCAACGACGCGATCTCGCAAGCCATTGCTGGTTTTGGGGGTGACACAGAAGTCGCATTGGATGACTTTATTGATTGGCTTGGTGAGATCGTTGATGTGAATGACCTTGGTAAGGTGGTTGATTCGGCCAAAGCATTTTCGTACGCGATCACACGGGGGTACTTTCCAATGAACCCCACAGGCGATGGACCGGGAACCCTCGTGATTGGAACCGAAAGCGGAAGCTACAATTCCCAGGTTTATTACCTAGGCAGCGGAAAATGGATCGTAAACCCGCTACAAGAAAGCGCAACGCTCGCAAGCACCGAAGAGGTTGTAAAGTTGGGAACAATTGTTATCCCGTGTACTCCGGAGTTTGCTCTCTCATTATTGACGCAACCTAAGCGCGCATATCTTGTGAACACGCAACATATGGTGTCGTCGCTTCAACAAGACTTTCCATCAATAGCGGTAAATGAAGTGCTCGAAGACTCAGACCGACACTTTTTTCACGTGGAGGCTGGCATTACGATGGCGGATTTGGCCAAGCTGCTATCACACCAATCTCCGCGTCTTGCAATAGAGGCAAGTGGCGGCTCACCCGGCGCAACACTCGCCGGTGCTTTGGCAACGGCGACCCATGGAGGAGAACTCAGAAAGCCTTTGTTGGTTGATCGTGTTAAAGCAGTTCACCTCGTTGGACCAGGAGGTGTGCAATGGTGGATTGAGGGAGATGACCCCATCGCGGACCCTGATAAGCTGATGGTCAAGTATCCGTGTCTCACGCGAGAACATATTATCCTAGGTACAGACACGGTTAGCAGTCTCTCGGGGCAAGATTGGTTGAATGCAGTGGTCGTTTCCATGGGAACAATCGGTTTCAACTATTCGATGGTTCTTGAAGTTGTTCCACTTTTCGGAATCCACGAAGTTGTTGTTGAACAAACTTGGTCCGGCTTGCTAGCAGAGGGCTCTTTCGATTCTGGGTCAGGATTGAATCCGATAACGGTGAACAACTTGCGGCATCCGCCGGCCTCGCCAGCAATGTGCGAACAGCTGGGGGAAGCTATTCTGTCTGTTGCCGATGGAATGCTCACTGGAATCTCTTCGGACCTTAATCAATATATCGACATAGCGATTGATCCGAATCCAGCGTCTGGAACCACACCGGAAACGCGAACGTGGAATTCGTGGGTGGTCAACCGGGAGTTCTTACCCGCCGTGCCATTTGACCCCAAACCAATGTCATCTGGAGGCATCGGCGCGATAATCGGCAATATTTTTGACCGGCTCTCCGACTCAGAGATTTCGGACCGGCTGATCACTCTGTTTCTTCTTGATGCCGATTTATTTAACGAGATCATCAAGATGGTGCACGAGCCAACGACCTATATCTTCCCCTGGGAGAGTATCGATCTCGTCTCGAAGCTCACGAGCTTTATCGAGCAAACAAAGGAAAGCGCGGATGGCACATTCTCAAAGGTCTCTCGGATTACAGCTGCGACTGACACAATCGACGCATTCCTTGATGTTTTGTCGGAACCGTTTCAAGAAATACAAGATTTTGCTCCAGCGAGCGCAATCGTATCTGGTGTGTTCTCCGGTTTGTTTGGCGTAACCGACGGTCGCAATGAATCATCAAATGTGGCAAGCAATATTGGCGCGATTGGTTTCCCCGGTGCGGGCATAGTCGGTTCTGCATTGGAAGTGGGGATGTCCGCCGCCGACGCGTTCCCCTTCATTCAAAACGAAATTCTTGATCGACTGAACGAGCCGTTCTTCGGATACATTTCAGTGAGGGTATGTCCTCAAACTCAGCAGCATTTAGGTATGCAGCAGTACTCTCCAAGCGTGATGGTCGAGCTCGTCGGTTTCGCAACGCTGAGCGCGAAAAATTTCGTCAACTCGGTCCAGGAACGCGTGGTCGAGATGATCACACACGACGAACTAGAAGCAACTCTTCATTGGGGTTTGGAGTGTGACCAAATGAACGCCGAGGCGCTTGCTCATATCTCGGCGTTCAATACCGGTACACCCTCTAAGTTGGAAAAATTCAAACTTGTTCGGCGCACGATTCACTCAGTAATCGACGACTCGTCCTTGTTCAATAATGCCTTCTCAGATCGTAACGGGTTGTCAATACCTAAATGGAGGAAGTTACCAGGTTATGCACGTGATATTTCCATTGGAGCCGATGGGTCCGTTTTTATTATTGGTACCGATGGCCGTATTTACCGTTGGGATGGTTCTAACTGGGTAAATCCTGTTGGTTCTTCTGGAGAACGTATTGCTGTTGATCCACAAGGTCATTGGTGGATCGTTAATAATTTAAATCAAATTTGGAGTGAGTCACATGGAGAAATGCGTGGTCTTGCACGTGATATCGGTATTGGTGCTGATGGGTCGGTGTATATCATTGGCACCAACAGAGCTGATGACGGAGATGTCTATCAGTTATACGGTTCCAATTGGACTCCCATCGAAGGAGATGGTGTCTCCATCGCAGTAGATCCCAATGGCAAGCCTTGGGTTGTGAGAAAAAATGGAGAAATTTGGACTTTAGCTTACTAACTCAAACTGGGATGGGGCAACTTGATTTTTAGAGCCAATTTATTAAGTGGATCACTGTTTCCTGACTTTAGAAATAATGAAGAAATCAGTTTACGCTCTAGAAGTTTTTTCACCTTGATCATAGGGTGTTTTATAGCGGGGTTTTCTGAAAAATTGATGTCCAGTATTTTATCTAAAACAGAAGCTCAGGTTGATAAAAGTAAGCTTGCTAAGATTATTGGTTTATTCACTTGTTAGCCTATCAAAAACCGTCATCTTGGCAGGGATGCCGAGATCCAGTGACAAGGATGTTAACAACGATCACAGTGAAATATCTGAAGCACATCCCTGTGTTCTGGATACTGGCGTTCCCTGCCAGCATGACGATTACCCAGGATTAATTTGTTACTTTTAGCTGGCTATCCGCCCTAGCTTAAAATACTAATTAACCATAAACTTCAGCTATTCAAATCATTTCCTGGTCTCATCATCCCAGCTCTGGGTTCTGGGTCTTGCTAATCTCTATCAAGACAACGTATAACGATTAAGTCGGTGGTCGGTGTTATTATAAAATATGGCTATTAACAAAAAGCAGGTTACCAATTTTTAAAGTTGCTTCCATTCTGCTCCTCAGGACTGTTGACAACAGGGATGCTGTCAACAAGGCCACATGGATGTATTTACGCCGTGTATTGAGGGGCAGAATGGAAGCGACCTGTGGTTTGTATTAAGCATAAGTAAAACAAAGTTGGAGTTATTTCCGAGAGGTTTCAGGAAAGGGCTTTTAGAGCGAAAACAATAACAAAGCCAATCATAATGAGAAAACTGCAATTAATGCCTACAAAAATTAGCAATAGATATCTCTTGATTTTAATATTAATTGGCCTATTTTCTTACCCGGTATATTGTGGTTTGCAGATTGCCAGCATAGGTGCTGCCTATAAAGCCAAATTACTCTGTACCAACACTTTTTTTGCCGGACGTAAACCAGACATAGTGCTACGTGAAGATCTTTCTGGGCCTGAAAGGTTTATTTCTTCAAACATTGATTACAGTAACAAATCTGTCAGCACCTGGTTCCCGGGGATTATGACACAACAGGCATTTTATCTGGATGGGTTGGGTTGTGTTTGGTCAGCTGATCTTGAGGAAAATAAATTTAAAGCACTTTCAAAGCACTGGACTACTGAAATTAAAGCCAATCCTATTGCAAGCAAAACTTCTGCATTTATTGAAAACTTTAACCACCCTGCTTTTGATCAGTTACCACTAAAAACTGCGATTGATAATGCCTTTGCAGAAACTGATGCTGATACTGCAACTCGAACCCGTGCGCTTTTGGTTGTTTACCAAGGTCAACTGGTTGCTGAACGCTATGCTCAAAATATTACTAAAGACACACCGTTGCAAGGCTGGTCTATGACCAAAAGTGTGTTGAATGCATTAGTAGGCATTTTGGTTAAACAAGGGAAATTATCCATTGATCAAAAAGCCCCTATTTCAAGTTGGGCTAAAGTTGAAGATCCTCGTTCCAGTATCACTTTGGATCACTTGCTTCATATGAGTAGTGGCTTACAATTTGATGAGACTGCTGGAGCGGCTGTTACTGATTTAAGCGAAATGTTGTTTCTTAGCCCTAATACTGCAGCTTTCGCCATTAACAAACCACTGGCCTACCCGCCTGGTACGCACTGGCAATATTCCAGCGGTACATCTAATATTATTTCCCACATTGTACGCGTTGCAAGCGGCGGTTCTACTGCTGATGTTGTTAATTTACTATTCAAAGAACTGTTTATCCCATTAGGAATGCAGCAAGCCATTATTGAGCCCGATAGTAGCGGCAACCTGATTGCTTCTTCCTACATGTATGCAACAGCCAGAGACTGGGCTCGTTTTGGCCTGCTCTATCTACAGAATGGTTTATGGGAAGGTAAACAGTTACTAGAACAAAGCTGGGTAAGATACAGCTCTACTCCAACGCCTACAGCCGCTAAGGGCCAATATGCTGCACACTTTTGGAGCAACGGTGGCTTGACTTCCAAACCAATAAATAGACCCTTCTCTAGTTTACCTGGAGATCTGTATTATGCTGATGGCTATAAAGGTCAGCATGTCATTATTATCCCATCACATCAGTTAGTTATTGTCCGCCTGGGATGGACTGATGCCCCTACTCCTCAATATATGGAGAGCATGGTTGGCGAAATATTAAACGCAAAAACTGATTAATACTAAAAGCAGACAATTCTGTTAATTCATAACCGATATTTGCATGCTTATTCTTTTTCTGCAATCCACTTAATCCTACCCCCCCCAAACGGGGGGGTTCATTCGAATATTGATAAAAAACTTCATTTCTATATACTGAACACATGATTTATCTTTTCTGAAACAGAACTAAAATCATTCTTCAAAATAATCTCTTTCAAAAGGTTTTAAGTCAGGGCCTATAAACCCTAAACATAATTATAAAAAACAACTACCCAACTCTTTTCGTTCTTTCTCTTAAACAGAACGATATTTATACAACGATTACACAGGCTTCATAGAAGTAATGCATGACGATAATTTAATGTTATGCCATTGTATGGAAGTTACTAAAGCTACCGTACAAGAGGCTATTGACTCAGGCACTTCAACCTTCTCTGAATTGGTTGACAAGACCAAAGCATCTACTGGTTGTGGGTCTTGCGCAATATACCTACATGAAATGTTAGGAGAGAAAGTTGAGTGGACTGCTGTAAAAGTAGTTAAGAGTTTTTTTATTGCCAATGATGTAAAGTCATTCCAATTAGTTGCTTCTGATAAATCACATAAATTCCCTAAACATCAACCAGGCCACTATATTTTTGTTAAAGCAAAAATAAAGGGAGTATGGGTCAGTAGACCCTATGCCATATCTTCTACAAGAGAAGAAACTGCCTATAGAGAAATTATTGTTAAAAGAAAGCCTGGCGGTCAATTTACTGAATGGTTATTTAATCAAAAAACGCCTGTAAAATTACTGATCTCTGACCCTCAAGGCAGCAAAACCTTTAATATAGAAGATGAAAGTAGACCCATTATCTGTTTTACTGGAGGCGTAGGCATAACCCCCGTTATTTCTGCCTGTCGCTCTATTTCTAATGAAAAAATAAATAATCATAACTTACATATAGATTACTCTACTGCTGAACATACAGATATATCATTACGAACCACAACAGAATTTCAAAAAATAACTAGAAAAAATGATGGATTCTCATTTAATTTAAGAAACACTGATGTTATTGGAAACATCAAGTTTAGAGATATTAAAAATATAGCGCTCAGAGCACATTCCAGAACACTCTATTATATTTCCGGGCCTGTTCAATACGAGTTACATGTACAAAAAGGCCTGTTAAAAGCCGGGGTTAAAAGTCACAATATTTATCCTTTATCCAGTAAACATTTAGTTGATAAAACTACAAAAAAACATAACCCTATTGATGAACAAGGTAAATTTAAACCTTACTTTTACGTAGGGTCGATTCTGTTTATCTGTTTTTTGATTCAGGATTTCTTTAATTTAAAGATTCCTGCATTAGAAACTTTACAATTACAAGAATATTACAAGCGTTGGACTGGCTATGCTTTACTCGCTTATTTTACTTTTCAGTGGAGTTACCCTCTGGTTCGTTTGGCTAGAGAAAACAAGCATTTTATAGGCTATCAAAAATTACATAAAATGTGGGGGGCATTTGCTCCTGCCGTGTTTTATGTTCATTCCACCCACTTTGGTTATGCTTATTTATCTGTTTTATCCATCACTTATTTAGTCAATTTCTTTCTGCCTTTATGCAATAAAGATAATTTTCAAAGTCTTTTTGAAAATCAGGTTATTTATAAAACCTGGTTGGGAACACATGTTTTTCTATCCGTTTTTGTTACTAGCCTGATGTTTTATCATGTCTATATTGCCTTTTCATATTCTTGACTTATGACCGCTAAAGCATTTGGTTATTTTATGGGGTTAAGTCTATCACTTGGAACGGTATTTCTATTATTGGAACAAGACTTTGAAAGCTGGCATAGCTCGGGGGATTTAAACCCTGGGCATGAAGAACTTGAATGTCGAGAATGTCATATCACATCGGAAGGCACTGTTCGTCAGCAAATTCAGGCTAATGTAAAATACTATTTGGATCAGCGTAAAACAGAAAATGATTTTGTTTTTAATAAAATAAATAATAAACATTGCATTGCCTGTCACGATAGAGAGGATGACCATCACCCGACTTATCGATTTAATGAACCACGATTTAAAAAAGTGAGAGAGTTAATTCATCCTGAATTATGTATTTCTTGTCACCAGGAACATTCAGCTCGAAGAGTCAGTCAATTTAAACCAACTGACTGTAAATTATGTCATAAAGAACTGCATATAGAAGATGACTCCATCACCGTACCTCATCATGAATTAATTGAAAGAGATGACTGGGAGACCTGTTTAGGTTGTCATGATTTCCATGGCAACCATGAAATGGAACTTGAAAAAACTGTTGGCAGGCAGATTAAATTTAACAAAATACAAGATTATTTTAATTCAGCACCTTTTCCCTATTCAGGAAAGCTTATCCATAAAGCAAAGGAAAGTATTTATGAAAAATAAAATTTTCATTATCACTGCTCTAATTTTAATGACTCTCAGTGTTTATTTATTTAAAACAGCACCAGCCCTCCTTGCAGACAAAAGTATAAAGGTAGGCAGTCAATTTCCTGTCAGTGTTTTATTTAAAGTTGTAGCTGCTGAAAACGCCATAGCTCGTGCTATCTATACCTCTAAGATTGTCGGAAAAGGCAAGGAAGTGGGGTTAAAGTTCAGTGAAAAGTGGAAAAATAAGACCGTAGATGCAGGCCCTTTACCCGCCTTATTTTTAAGAGAAGTCTCTCAACACTTAGAAAAAAGCCCGGTTCCATTAGGGCTTTTTCTGGGATCAGATTATCCAATTGCATCGACCAACAAGTTTTCTGGACAGCAAATAGAAAAATTTATTCAGCTTAAAACTTATTTTAACCCAGCCTATTTCTACTCTTCTGATATCAAGCGTTATGTCGCCATGTTCCCTGATTATGCGGTTGCGGAGGGCTGTGTAACATGTCATAACAAGCACCCAGACAGCCCTAAGAAAGACTGGAAACTTCATGATATTATGGGCGCTACAACCTGGCTATACCCTGACAAAACAGTTTCATTAGAAGATATAGTAAAAGCGACATCTGCCATTCGATCGGGTATTTTAACGGCTTATAAAAAGTATTTAGATAAATGTAACAGCTTTCAAAATCCACCAGAAATTGGGGATAAATGGCCTGAACAAGGTTACTTTCTTCCAAGTGATAAAACTTTTCTAGCCGCATATGAAAAAGAGGCATCATTACAAACCATGAAAATACTATTATCTAATACGGTTCATAATGAAAAGTAGAATTAAATGATCATTCCGTATTCAATAAACAGGAACTGATGATTAAAAGAAGAGGCTCTTTCAATTAAGCTATTCTTGATAAATATTAATTGAGTTTCTACCCGTCTTCTTTGATGTGTACATCGCTTTATCAGCTTGGTTAATGATACTTTCTGAATCAAGTGCAAGCTTGGAAAAAACTGCAACGCCTATACTTGCAGTAAACAAATGTTCTTGACCATTCAAGTTATAAACATCGTTCAGTACCCGCTGTATTTTGCTTGCTACAGCAAGCGCATTTTCCATCGCAGTTTCATATGTCGATTCATTAGCATGAAGGAGCACAATAAACTCATCACCTCCAAACCGTGAAGCAGTATCTGCATCTCTTAAAGTTGCAGATAAACGTTTAGCAACTTGAACTAATAACTCATCACCTACCTGATGACCAAAGTTATCATTCAGTTGTTTAAAATTATCCAAATCTATAAAAATGACGGATCCAAAATAATTATTACGTTTAGCGACTGCACATTCACGTTCAATTCTATCAAGTAATAATCTTCGATTGGCCAACCCAGTTAATGGGTCATAAAAAGCTAATTTCTTAATTTCAATTTCAGCATTTTTTTGCTTTGAAATATCTGCCAAATTCCCCACATAATGGGTGGTTTTACCTTTACCATTCACAATAGCAGTGATGGTTAGCCATTCTGGATAAATTTCCCCCGTTTTTCGCAGGTTCCACACCTCGCCTTGAAACTGTCCAGTTTTAATTAATTGCTCCCACATTTGGCTATAATACTCAGCATTTTGAACACTAGACTTCAACATGCTCATATTATTACCAACGATATCCTTTGATGAATAGCCAGTTAAATCAGTAAAAGCCTTGTTAACTCGAAGGACTGTTGCGTTTTTGTCTGTTATGACAATTGCTTCATGGGTTTCAAATGTAACAGCAAGTAAGCGCAACTGTTGTTCAATTTTCTTTCTTTGTTTTATTTCTTTGTTTAACTCGATTGTTCTCTCTTGCACCATTTTTTCAAGATGGTTTCGATAGTTTTCAAGTTCAACTTCAGCAGATTTTGATTTCAGTACATTATCAATAATATGGGGCAGCAGTTTAAGGTAACTGCCATCAATATCTTTAGTTAAATAATCAGACGCGCCATTTTTTAATGCTTTTACTGCAGTATCTTCATTCCCATTCCCTGTTACAAATATAATAGGTGTAACAGCAGGAATATATTCAAACAAGTCAAATGCAGTACCATCACCTAAAGCATGATCGGTGATAATAATGTCAAAAGTATCATTAGCCAGGGCATCTATAGCCTCCGCTACAGAACCAGAAATATCATAATCGTAGGGTAAATTTTCTTTTTTTATAAATCGCTTGAAGCCTAATTGATCAGTAAGATCATCTTCAACTAATAAAAGATGTATAGGCTTCAAGTTAATTATCTCTTTTGAGTCCAAAAAGGAGAAAGCACTTGTATCGAAGAAAGAAATTGTTGGTAGTCGACTGGTTTTAAGATATAGCCAGAAATACCTTTCTCAAAACTATTATCGACATCTTGCTGTTCTTTTGATGAGGTAAGCATGATAACGGGAATGTTTTTAAACACTGTATGTTGATTAAGATGTTCTATAAGCTCATGTCCGTTCATTTTAGGCATATTGATGTCTAAAAGAATGACACAAGGCAAGCCCTGCTCAGGTTTTTTTAAATAATCAAGAGCTTCCTCTCCATTATTTGTAATCACCAAAGTATTTAAAACATTAAGTTCTTTAAAACCACGCTTAACCGTCATGATATCCACTAGATCATCTTCAATTAACAAAATTGGCTGTATATTATTCATTATTATTATTTTTTTTATTAATGACTTTCATTTTAAAATGACTGCTAACACCTTTATGTTTTACACCAAGTCGTTCACGTAAAAAATAAAAAATGGGATTTATCTTAACACCTCAAGTACTAATCAGTATCAAACTTATTCCTATTCAAGCAAAAAAATTCTAGCTATAAATCATTCAGTTTATTATAAATCAACCATATACAGCATTATGTTAGATAACATACTAACAATAACAGTAATGGTGGACAAATCAAAAAATTAAATTTTTTTCAAAGAAATTTCTTACAGAGGCATTAATTCTTGCCTCTCGACCCATTAAAACCATATAACCCATTGATAAATATAGCATTACAATATATAACAAAACAGGCTTATCAAGATGTCACAGGTTGAAGGTTTTTTACTGTTAATTTTCGAACCCGGTGCTGTCAAAAAAGTAATTTGTTAATAGTCATATAAGTTAATTAGTCATCCAAATAGATTCTCAAGCAATTTTTCCCTGCCATTTTTGCTTTATATAAAGCGAGTTCAGTCTGCCTTAAGATATCTGATGCAGTACATTTATTCTTTTTAATAAAGCTTATTCCAAGGCTTGCACTCAAATTATATTCTGCCTTATTGATTAAAAATGGCTGCTGAATTTTTATTAGTATTTTCTCTGCAATAATTAAAGCATGCTGTTTTGCATCTTGCTCATTACATTGAACTACAGGCATAAGCACCACAAAATCGTCACCTCCCAAATGCGCCACCGTATCAGTCTCACGTAACATGGAAGATAGACGCTTACCTAGCTCAATCAATACATCATCGCCAAAATGATGTCCAATTGAATCATTTATGCTTTTAAAATTATCTATATCAATTAACAATAAAGCACCTACGCCATCAAATCTACGTGCAATTGCTCGCTCCTGATCCAGGCGATCAAGAAACAACAACCTATTAGGTAATAATGTCAATTGATCATAAAAAGCCTGATGACGGATTTTCTCTTCGTCTTGTTTTAGCTTTGTAATGTCAGAAAAAACAGAAATGTAGTAAATTATTTCTCCCTGAGCATTTCTAATCTCAGTGATCGTTTGGTACTCTGGAAAAATCTCACCATTTTTTCGTCTATTCCAAATTTCGCCTTCATATCGACCTGTTCCAAGTAGCTTAGTCCACATGTCCTTATAAAATGCTAAAGACTGTTTCCCTGATGCAAGCATCCTGGGGTTTTCTCCAACTACCTCAACTTCGGTATACCCCATAATGTCACAAAATGCACTATTGACCCTGATGATATTGTATTCAGGGTCTGTAATTAAAATAGCTTGATGGGTATTAAAAGTGGCTGAAAGCAAGTTTTGATACGATTCAGACTCTTTTACAATGACTGTTTTTTTATGTAATTTCTGTTGAAGGATTTGCTGTTTTTGAATTAATTTCAGTAGTACAACAATGAAAACCATTGTAATAAATAAACCAGAAATCAAAAAATACCCTGCTGTTAAAAGACTATTGTCTGATAGCCCATTTTTTTTCGTCATCTCCACAGTCCACACTTTATTAGCTAAATAAAATGAATGGGAGGCTTTTAGTTGATTACCCTCAGCAATATCCCCTGTATTATTGCTAAAAAGTATTGTCGGTAGGTTCTCAGTAGAATCAATGATCTTTATCTGAATATTGCTATATAAGCGACTCTCAGTTAAGGCCTCAAAAAAAAGCCTTAAATTAATGGCCTGGCTTAAATACCCTTCAATCTTCCGGTCTACAGACCGCTTAGACTTTTGATTTAGATAGAATGGTGTATAAAGAACAATATAGCTTTCATAAGAAGTTGATTCATGCCCCCTTGCAGTTAGACGACTTAATGTCTCCTCACCATTTTCAATTGCTATTAACAGATTATTTAAAACACCCTGCCCTACTGTTGGGTCAAGACCTAAAGCTGATTTATTTTCGTCATATGGAAAGACAAATTTCACAGGATAATAATCATTTTTTGGCGGTGAAATAACAACTTTCCCCGAAGCTTTCTTCTCTTTTATTAAGTATTCATTCTGATATAACCGTCGTAGTTTTTTCTCAAAAACATCCCGCTCATCCTCATTAACATAGTCCCCCCATTGAAGATGACCAATACTTTTATGTTCATTCAACAGATTAGAAGAAAATTGATTAAATTTTTGTAATGAAAGAGGATGACCCTCATCAACATAGGCAGTTAAATGTCTTGCTGAATGCATATGTTGCTGCATTTCATTTTTTATCTTCTGGGCCAACTCTATCCCACGATTATTTAATATGCGCTCTAAATGCTGAGACTCTTTCTGCTCAGCATATTTAAACATTGCAAATGTTGCTGTTAACAACACAGTCACCACAATAAAAACAGTCCTCTTTTGGCTAAAAGAAATATTTTCCGTATTAAAAAATAGCAGTAAAACGGGTAAAAAAATCACCACACTAAAACTGTCTTGAAACCACCAGATAAGTATCGAAGGAACAATGTCATTTGATAAGATTATTCCCGAAATAGTTAATAAATAGATACTTATCAACATAGGGATAAAAGAACTGACTGGCCCTGCTAGAAACAACAAAAATGGAATATTGGTTTTCTCTAAGATATTCCCTTGAAAATGCGTGTAACGTAAAATCAAATATCGAGCAAGAAAGCTAAACAATGACGCATTTAATGCTAGGCCAATAAATAAAAGTATCTGTTGAGTGTTTTGAAAGTTCTGAATCGCATTATTTAAATCGATACTCAGAACAAGTTGCCCGACAAATACGCCAGCGATTACCTTCACCCCATAACGGAGCACCCAAAACACTGATAAACCAGCTACTGGCCAAAAATGAACGACATTAAAGGACTCTGGGTTTAATAATAAAACAAGCCTCCCTATCAGATAATAAATCACAGAAAAAATAAAAATCATCAAAAGTTTTTTAAACTTAAGTTTCTCTGAACTATTTCCTATTATATGTACATTCACTTAGACACCGTTTTTTGGTAATTCAATATTGACGTGTGTCCCTCCCTCAGGAGGACATATGACAGAGATACTACCTTGGTGTTGAGTAATAATCAGTTTACTTAAATATAAACCTAAGCCGATACCCACCGTATTTGAAGTATTTGATGCCCGATGGAATTTATCAAAAATATGTTCTATGTCTGCATAAGGAATGCCAATCCCCTTATCAATAACCTTAACAGCTATTATTGCATCCTCTGTAGCCAGCTTCACTATAACTGGCTGGTTGATATGAGAGTATTTAAATGCATTTTCTAACAGATTATTAAGCATTATTTTGAGTAGTTTTTTATCAGCAAACAACAGACATGGAGTTTCAGTTGCCTGTATATCAAGTTTCCGCTTAGGATGATTAAGCTTTATTTCTTCTTTCACTTCATCCAACAACTGAATAAAATCCATTTCAGACTTGTCTGCTATCAGATTAGTAGATGCCATACTTTCTCTATCCAATGCCGTTTCAACTAAAACAATCAGTTTTGAAATAGCATATCTCATTTTCTCAATTTGAGATTCGATAAAAAGAGAGCTTTGATGGTTTTTTAAATCAAGAATATCCAGATTAGTACTAATAATAGAAACGGGAGTTCTATATTCGTGGGAAAACATTTCAGCAAAACGAATACTTTGTTTTGATAATTGTTGTTGTTCATCCAGATCAGCTGATAATTGTTTTTTTTCTAGTTCTAAAGTATTAAATGAAGCTTGTAAAAATTTTTTTTGATATCTAATTCTATAAATAAAGACCCAACAGCAAACAAGTATTATTAATAAAAGTGTGATAACCCAATAGAACTGGACATCACTATCATTTGTTTTCTGATATTTTATCCCTCCCCAACTATTAACAATTGCATTTTTTTCGGCCTTAGTAATTGATGAAATAGCTTTATTAAGAATCCCGAGTAATATCGACTGATCATTTCGGATAACATAAAAATTCTGAAATGTATTATCCAAAAAATTGGTAATTTTCAACCCTGTCACGCCGGTTTTTTTTGCTTGATATGCCAGTGTTGTTAAAGAATCAACATAAGCAAAGACACGCCCTTCAGTCACCATTGCTAAACCAGTTTTTGCATTATGAACAGGGATAAATTGTATTTCTGGATACTTATGCTGTAAGGTTTTTAAAATAGTTGTCTGTTTTTTAATAGCAAACCGTTTACCTGCAAAATATTTAATATTCTTGATAGCTGCCTGCTCATTAGCGACAAGCATTGCGATGGGTTCCAAAAAATAAGGCAAACTGATAACAAGTGACTGCTTACCTTTTTTAGGTCGAGTTGGGGTAGAAAAAAAATCACACTCATCTTTCCTTAGAGAATCAGAAAGTAACTTTTCCCCACCAATACTAACACTAGCAATCTGTTTTTCAATTTTTTGGGCTATTAAGCCTTTTATATCCGCTAAAACGCCAACATGCACTCCTTCGGAGTTCGTCCCTTGCATAGGCATATTGTTAACATTAAAACAAAGTCTAATATTTTTTTTAGCCTTTAAATAAGAAAGTTCTTTTTCAGATAATTCTACGGTGTTGACCTGGGCATAAACGATAGGCGTGGGTAAAACTAAAATAAACAGAACGAAAAAGGGGACGCAAAAAAAACATTTCCACCTTGATTGAACATCCATTCCAATCAAAAAATCAATTGCCATTCAAAATAATCGCTGAGGATGAAAAACAATAACCAATCGTACGTACTGTTTGCACTGGTATAGACTTTTGCAATATTTTCTCACATTTTTTTCTCAATCTTAGAAGCATTGCATCCATTGATCGACTTCCATATTCATTTAATGGGTACTTGAGTGTTTTAATCAATGTTTCTCTGGAAATATTTTCTCCAGATTGTTTCATCAGTGTTTCCATAAATAACATTTCTTTTGATGTCAATTTAACCTCACGTCCTTCAGGACATATCAGTTTCCATGATGTTTTATCTAAATGCCAACTATTGAGATCCTTTTTTATCTTATTATCACTATTCACAAGTCTAGCTCGTAAACTTTTAATAGCTGCGATCAACTCATTACAATCAACAGGTTTTACAAAATAAAGATCTGCTCCGCAATTATATCCTTCAACACGATCAGCTATTGAGCTTTTTGCTGTTAATAAAATGATACCTGTATTGGTATTTTTACGAAGAAACTCTACTATTTTAAGACCCGATTGATCAGGCAAACCAATATCCACGACAGCCACATCAAAGTGTACCGTATTAATAATTTGATACAACTCCATTGCTGTACCGACGCCATCTACCTTGATACCAGAAAGTTCAAGCATCTCAGATAAGCTATCTCTTAATAAAATTTCATCTTCAACCAAGATTATATGGATATCATTCATCACAACAAGTTAACAACCAGAAACATTTATTTGCATTAATTTATTTAAGAAAGTTTTCACAGATATAAGTTCCTAAATTTAGGGTAAATTCTTCTTTAAAAAAGAAAAAAACGACACACTAAGTGAACTGTAAGATTTTACTGACAAAATAACAGGTAAATATATAGCCAAGCCAAAAAAATCAGTTTTCATCACATTGGGGTTGTTTTTGTAGGATGATGCTTTTAATTAAAAACAGTAAAATAACCATATTAAAATAATGGATTAAATATGCTGTATGATTGCCCCACCTCAAAAAAGTCATATACTCGTCGTTGATAAAAAGGAAAGCAATAGACATTTATTAGACAAAACATTTGAAACAGCGCAGCATCAAATCACACATGCAGAGTCAACCCAGCATGCAATCAATTTATGTGGTCAATATGACTTTGATTTATTCTTACTCGATGTCAGTATGCCTATCATAGGTGGCTTTGAATTAGCAGAGCATTTAACCACCAATGATAAAACCAAGCATATACAGATAATCTTTTTAACAAATAAAAACGAACAATATCTAGATCATTTCCAAAAGCTTAATACCGACGCTATTGATCATGTAGAAAAACCGATTGATTTCAAGTTACTGTCTTCAAAAGTCAACATTTATCTAAAACTTGCAACTCAAGAAAAGTTATTGCGTCAACATGGCCTTCAACTTCAACTTGAGGTTGAAAAAAGAAAAGAAATTGAAAAAGAACTCAATATATCAGCAGCCATTTTTAATGAAGGCTCTAACGCCATACTTATTACAGATAGCCAACAAAATATAATAAAAATCAATCCGGCTTTCACCCGAATCACGGGCTATAGCGAACAAGATATTTTAGGTAAAACACCTAAGATACTCGCATCAGGAAAACACGACCAGGCCTTTTACCTAGAAATGTGGGAGTCCCTATTATGCAATGGAAAATGGACTGGGGAAATTTGGAATAAAAGAAAAAGCGGCCAAATTTATCCAGAGTGGGAAATCATCACCACGATAAAAAAAGGCAATGAAATAACTCATTTTATTGCCACCTTCTCTGATTTGAGCCAGCACAAAACTCAAGAAGCCAAAATAGAATATCTCGCTTATCAGGATCATTTAACTGATTTGCCCAATAGACCCTTTTTTAAAAAACTTGTAAAACAATCACTATCAAAATTACAACGACAAGGACTATCCGCAGCGTTGTTGTACATTGATATCAATGATTTTAAAAAATTTAATGACACACTGGGACATAAATTTGGTGACCAGATATTAATTCAATTTTCCAATCGTCTTAATCAAATTGTCGGAGACAATGTTATTGTTTCTCGTTTTGGTAGCGATGAGTTTGTTATCTGGATAGATGATATCTATGGACCTCATAATGCTGCAATTGATGCAGCAACTCGACAAGCACTAGATATCAAAGACGAATTTTCCAAACCTATAACTATTGAAAACTATGACATTCTGATAACAAGTAGTATTGGTATTGCAATTTTTCCTGATGATGGTAAATCTTGTGACAAACTCATTCGTAAAGCTGATATGGCTATGTACCAGGCCAAAACTAAAGGTTCAAATAGCTTTAAATTTTTTCAATTAGAGATGGAAAACGCTGCAAAAAGAAGACTATTAATTGAAACTGAATTAAGACAAGCCATTTTATCTAACGAACTAGAATTATTTTATCAGCCACAAGTTAATATATCGTCTGGTAAAATTATTGGGGCAGAAGCTTTACTCCGTTGGCAAAATAAAGAACTAGGGTCTATTTCTCCCGCTGACTTTATTCCTATCGCTGAAACGTCAGGATTAATTCTTGAAATTGGTCATTGGGTTGTTTTTGAAGCCTGCAAAAAAATCAAACAATGGGAAGATCAAGGTATTTTCAATACACTGAAAACAGTATCAATAAATATTAGCCCTATACAGTTTGAAAATGAAAATTTTGTTACTGATTTATCTTCAATTATTAAGGAATCAGGCATTGCCCCCTCACATTTAGATATTGAGTTAACAGAAACTGCATTAATCAGTGATTTTAACAAAGTATGTGTTCGCCTTAATGAAATTAAAGATATTGGCTGCCAAATTTCTATTGATGATTTTGGTACTGGCTATTCCTCTCTTAAATACTTAAATTCATTTCCACTTGATGTGCTAAAAATTGATAAATGTTTTGTTGATGATATTACCAAAAAACCATCAAATTTAGCAATTGTCCATTCCATTGTTTCCATGGCTAAAATGTTAGATGCAAACATAGTAGCTGAAGGTGTTGAAGATAAAGAACAACTTGATATTCTTGACACAGCAGGATGTGATTGCTATCAGGGATACTTATTTAACCCAGCACTTAAGACATCAGTATTTGAGTCTTTAATAAGCCAAAAACGTTCTTAAAATTAGAAAACATCATTTATTAGAGCGGGTTATATCGTTTTATTAATAATGATAGCTCAGTTAAACCACTGATTACTTTTCTAGTTAAATCTGATCTGGTTGCCAATTAATTTTTCCAGCTCAAGACCAAAACCAATCGAGTTCCCTTTCAAGGAAAACCTCTTTCATAAGAGATCATTAATACAATACCTTCTCTAAAGCTTTTGAAGGTGATAATATCATTACAGTATTCATTAGATAAACTTTTTACTGATATGTATTAATCAACTGGGTTGTAATATGCTTCGCGTAATAATCTTTTTAATCCTGTTGTTTCCTCTGACAATTGTTGCGCAACAAACTCTGACAATAGGTATTTTTTCTTATCGCCCAAAAGCCGTTCTTGAATCCCGCTGGCAACCACTAAGCCATTATCTGGAAGAGCATTTAACAAATACCGATATACAACTTCAGATTTTAGATATTGATGAACTTGAAACAGCTATTCGCCAAAACAAACTTGATTTGGTATTTACAAACCCAGCACACTTTATTCATCTGCGCCAACAATTCCCCCTATCAGGTGCCTTAGTTACCCTCATTGCAAAACAAAATAATACGCAAGCATCAATGTTAGGTGGTGTTTTTATTACGCGTACAGAACGTACTGATATTAATCAGCTAGTTGACCTAAAAAACAAAACTATTGCCTCATGTGGTGCAAAATTTTTAGGTGGTTATTTATCCCAGGTTTATGAACTTTCTCAACAAGGAATTGATTTAAAAAATGAGCTTAAAATCAGCTTTACTGGTGCCCCTCATGACAATGTTATTAATGCAGTCTTAAAGGGTGAAGTTGATGCCGGTTTTGTACGTACTGGGGCCATTGAGCAAATGCAACAAGAAGGTAAACTTGATGCAAACAAACTAAAAGTAATTAATCAACAAGATCTACCCAGTTATCCCTATCGTGTTTCAACAAGACTATATCCAGAATGGCCTTTGCTTGTTATGCCCAGTGTGGATTCTCGTCTTGCAAACAAAGTGGCTTCAGCATTATTAATATTAGATAATCATCACCCAGTTTCACAGTCCATAGGAATTTATGGCTTTACAATCCCTGCTGATTATTCACCCGTAGAAGAAGTGATGCGTGAATTACGCTTATCTCCTTTTGATAAAATTGCCACTGTGACCTGGGAAGATATATGGAAACAGCATCAATCAGTTCTAATCCCATTGTTTTTAGCTGTGTTTACAGTGATTATCTTAGTTATTATTTTAATCAGCCGAAATCATCACCTCATTCTAGCAAACCGAAAAATTAAGGCGGGAGAAAAAAGACAAAAAGATTTTCTAGACAATTGCACTGCAACAATTTACATAATGGATTTAAAGGGTCGGTATTTGTTTATAAACCATTACCTTGAAAAACTATTACAGACACCAAATGCTGAAATTCAAGGTAAAACTGATTACGATATTTTCCCATTTGAATGCGCTAACATTCTTCGTACAAATGACAAAAAGGTAGTAGAAACAGGTATTTCAATTGAGATTGAAGAAACCATGTTATTAGGTGATGGTGAACATACTTATTTATCTTCAAAATTCCCATTAACAAATGATTCTGGAGAAATATATGCGACATGCGGAATATCTACAGATATTACTGATCGGAAATTAGTTAATAAACAAGTTGAAAAATTTAAACACATTATTGAAAACTCTCTTAATGAAGTTTACTTATTTGACAATAAGACCTTGGATTTTATTTATGTCAATCTTGGAGCAATACAAAACCTGGGCTATTCCAGCGAGGAACTCAGTTCCTTATCTGTTTTAGACATTGCTCCCTATATGTCCTTATCAAAATTTGAAAAACTTACTGCTCCCCTTGTCAGTGGCAAGGCAAATAAAATCACCCTTAACAGTATGCATCAAAGGAAAAATGGAAGTCTATATCCCATTGAAGTACATCTTCAGTTAACTAAAGATAGCCCTCCTCTTTTTGTCGCTTTTATTCTTGATATTACTGAACGTAAACGTACCGAAGCTCAATTAAAAACCAGTGAAACATTAAAAAAACAAATTTTACAGACGGCTCCTGATCCAATCTGGCTAAAAAACACAAAAGGGCGTTATTTAATGTGCAACGCTGAATTCGAACGACTTTTTAATATCAAGGAATCTGAAATTATTGGTAGGACTGATTATGATTTTTTTGATAAGAAATTGGCGAGTTTTTTCCGTAAGCATGACAAAATTGCACAAGCTGCAGACCAGCCAACATCTAATGAGGAATGGCTAACCTATGCTATTGATGGTCATACTGGTTTATTTGAAACGATTAAAACCCCCTTACGCAATGATGATGGTGAAACCATTGGTATCCTTGGTATTGCCCGAGATATAACAGAACGCAAACAAACCGAAGAACAATTACAGCTTGCAGCCAGCGTGTTTAAAAACACTCGTGAAGGCATTTTAATTACTAATTCTGAAAATCAAATTATTGATGTAAACCCAGCTTGTTACAAAATAACAGGGTATTCCAGAGAAGAGTTATTAGGTCAAGATCCTAGCTTTTTAAACGCACATATTCAACCCGCTGAAGTATTTAAAAACATGTGGAAATCACTTTCTGATTCAGGGCATTGGTTAGGTGATTTATGGAATCGTCATAAAAATGGTGAAGTTTATGCCGAACGATTATCAATTTCTAAAGTAACAGATCAAGCTGGCAATCTAACACATTATGTTGGTGTATTTTCTGATATTACTTATATTAAAAATCACCAAGCTGAGCTGGAAATAATTGCACATAATGATGCACTAACAGGACTGCCAAATCGTTTGTTACTCCGAGACAGGATGTCTCAAGCATTAGCCCAGACATCCCGGCATAAGAACTTTATTGCCATCTGTTATCTTGATTTGGATGGCTTTAAACCCGTCAACGATCAACATGGCCACAAAGCGGGTGATCAGGTTTTAATTGAAATATCAAAAAGGCTTTTGCAAGGGGTTCGTACTGGCGACACAGTTGCCAGACTTGGTGGAGATGAATTTGTATTGCTCATGCTGGATATTGAAAACCGTGACGAAATAAAGTTAATTATCCAACGTATTATTCACAAAATTTCCTTACCTATAGAGGTATCTAGCGCGGTTATTTCTGTTTCTGCCAGCATCGGTGTTACTCTTTATCCAGAAGATAAAAATGCAGCAGACACTTTATTGCGTCATGCAGATCAAGCGATGTATCAGGCAAAGCAAACAGGGAAAAATTGCTTTACTTTTTTTGACCCTAAACACGAGCAAGAACAAACCAAAATTCAAAGCATCTATAGAGAAATTGAGATAGCCATTACAGAGAATCAATTTCAGCTTTATTACCAACCTAAAATTAATATGCGTACTGGTGAAATTATCGGTGTGGAAGCTTTGATTCGTTGGCAACATCCTATTAGAGGCTTCTTAGCGCCTAAAGATTTTTTACCGATGATTGAAAATCATCCTCTTATTGTTAAGTTAGGTGACTGGGTATTACATGAAACCTTAACTCAATTACAATTATGGAAAACTCAAGATATTACTCTAGATGCAAGTGTCAATATAGCTGCATTACAATTACAACAAATAAATTTTATAGCTAAGCTAAAATCTTTATTGAATAATTACCCCGATATTTCTGCCTCACAACTGGAATTAGAAATTCTTGAAACAGCCGCCATTGAAGATTTACAACTTGTCAACAATAGACTAAAAGAATGTAAGCAGTTAGGTATTAATGTTGCCATTGATGACTTTGGTACAGGCTACTCATCCCTCACCTATCTAAAGTATTTATCTGCACAAACAATCAAAATAGACCAAAGTTTTGTTCGTGATATCTTGCTTGACCAGAATGATATGGCTATTGTTGAGGGTATCTTACAATTAGCTAAAGCATTTAACCGTATAGCACTGGCCGAGGGTGTAGAAACTGATAAACACGGCTCACTATTACTGATGATAGGTTGTGAATTAGGACAGGGCTATGCAATTGCTCGCCCCATGCCAGCAAAAGAAATTCCAAACTGGATAAACACTTATAAAATTCCTGCTGAATGGCAACACATTGAACACGTTAAATTAGCCAATACTGATGTCAGTCTATGTGTGCTTGCCGTTGAACATTACAGATTTGTTGCTGCAATTTTGAATGCCATTGAAAATAAAGTTCCAACGCTATTACCTGCAGATTGCCATGATCATACCCTCTGTAATTTGGGTCAATGGTTGTCAGATAGCGGAGTTAAATTGTATGGTCAATCGGCTGAATTCAAGGAAATAGCAGATGAACACCGAAAAGTGCATAAAATGAGTGGGGAACTTATCACACTACTTAACGATGGGAAGCTGAATAATATTGAACCAATCAAGTCAGAACTGATTGAACACCGAAATCATGTTTTAGCCTATTTAAAAAAGCTACAATCAACCTCACTGTCGTTAAAATAGACTACCAACTAATTATATCCGCAAATGGCTCTTTCTGGTCAGCTTATATAGAAAACTTTTTTGGGGGAGGACGTAAAGACTTTATAAGCAAAAACAGGAACTATCCCTATGTAATACCAATCCCAATATATTTATACTTGAGCTGAGGGATCGTCATTCCTGCAGGCTCTTAGCAGGAATCTATCTGTGAGGATGGATTCCCGATTAAAGATTTCGGGAATGACGGTTATTAGCGTGATTATTTATTGGGATTGGAATAATACCTTAATTTAATTATATTTACTTACCATAAAGTCAATGCCATCTTGCATCGTTTCTCGCCACATTTTTTCTGTCTTCATGTCAAAAAAAGGATCAACAAGTTTAGCTGCTTCAATTAGGCTATCAAGCCATAATGGGTATAAATGGGGCTTTATGTTTAAATCATTTTTACTATGCCTATCTGCTATGGCCGAAAGACAGTCAGTTTCATTATCGTAAGCACTTGTCATATAGGCCATTGAAGTAACAAGTACAGCCTTTTGTGTGTCCATATCAGTATTTTTGAATATTTCTTTGACTTCATCGGAGCTCGCAAGAAATAGATCGTAAAACTGATCGATGAATAATGGATGATTAACGCATCGCTCAAAACTTTCGTTAAACTCTGCGGGTGTTTTTGGAGGATTCATATCATAAATAAAAGTTAAGAAACCTTGGTTAATCCAGTCAATTGCTTATGAATAAGGATTAATAACGAGAATTCAATTACCATTTTAACAAATTACATTAAAAAAGTATGTCCGTTATCGATTACAAACTAAGAGAAAAAAACCTAGCTTAGATAACCTTCTTTAGTTATAAATCAATCACCAGTTTCATTTACTCTCATTATTAGATAATTCTAGAGATCAGCCTTTAGGTATCGTAAAAACAAAACGACTCCCATTCCCCTCTTCTGATTCAATCCATATCTGCCCTCCCCAATGGGCCACGGCTTTTTCAATCAAACTCAAACCAATTCCAGTACTCTCTGCCTGATCTTTAGGTTTTAAGGTTTGAAACAATTGAAATATTTTTTCCTGGTACTTTTTAGCAATGCCAGGGCCATTGTCCTTAATTGTTATTTGCCAGTAATTTTCATGTGTCATACAACTTATATCAATAATGCCCTTTTCTTTATCGTTATACTTTATTGCATTATCGATTAAATTTTGAAAAACCTGATGAATTCTGGCTCTTTCTCCTTTAATGACGGGAAATGGAGTCTTAATATTAACTGTGAAATTATCAGGCGGAGCAATTAATTGAATAATATCTTTAATTAAAGCATTAAGATCAACCTCTTCAGTATTTTCTTTTACTCTACCAATTCGGGAGTATTGTAAAATACCATCTATCATTTCATGCATCCTTTTTGCACGGCCACATATCAAGGCCATTTGTTCCTTACCATCGTCATCAAATGCTGCTGCGTAATCTTCAGCCAGCCAGCCAGACAGTTGATTTATAGCTCGTAACGGTGCCTTTAAATCATGAGATACCACATAGGCAAAGTTATTTAACTCTTCATTGACTCTGTTTAGTTCCGCCGTTCTTTCTTCAACACGATATTCAAGATTTGTATTTAATGATTCAATTTCTTTTTGGTTCTGCTGCATATCTCTGACTAATTTGGTATTTTGCAAAGCCACAGCTGCTTGAGCTGTTAATAATTTAGTCAATTCAATTTGTTCGCGAGTAAAAACAGATGGCATTAATTTATTTTCTAAATAGAGTACCCCCAGAACTTCTTGCTTTAATACAATAGGAATGCAAAGTATTGATTTAAGCTGCTGTTTTTGTACAGTGAAATCTGTACTAAAATCCCCCTCTTCACAGGCATTTTTTATAACCAGCATCTCAGCAGTACGATAAACATAATTTGCAACTGCCATACTCAAATTTTCAGTCGCTATTACTTCACTATTTTTTATTTTAACTTCAACGAAATCATGCTTGTCTCCCCTGGCCATAACTTCTAATTGTTGTTTATTATCCATTAACAAGTATGCTGTTTTTGCACCTAGTCTCTCCATGACAGCCTGCAAAATAGTACTTAATAACAAATTAAAATCAAGTTGTTGGGTAATACTTCGAGTAGCATCTAATAAATAATTAACATCCAGTATTTCAGCTAAAGGTTGTTCCGTCAGCTTATGTTTTTTACTAAATGTTAAAGAAAACTGATCACACAGTTGCTTTTCTTTTACTTTGGCTGCACATAAACGATACAGCGTGACTGCTCGGGTTAAATGATAATTTGCATGATCATGATGCTGTTCAATATAGACCTGCCCTAGCCTTTCATTGATGTAGGCTTCCAACAAAGTAAACTGATTGATAACAGCTAAATCTATTGCATCAAATGCATGTCGACGAAAATTACTGGTATCACCTTGATGAATACTACTTTCCATTTTCATCAATAGAAAATAAGGTTTTAATATAGGGCCTAAATTTGACCAGGTTTTTACTTGTTTAAGACATGATTTTAAAGCAGATGTATCATCATCTGAAATCTCTTTACTTAATCTTAATGCGTTAACAAACCAGAATACATACCATAACCTATTAAGAATATTATCACTTAAGCCCCGTAGGTATGGCCTTGCCTGAGTCAATGCTTGTTCTGCTACAACATAATCGCCTAAATAGTAGTGACTAATGCCTTTAAGGGTAAAATACCCTCCAATGGACACTACGTGCTTATCATGCTCCCAACGTGCCAACTTTTTGCTCATCTGTTCGGGACTGTAGGTGTGCTCCCCCGTCAACATTAAATCAGACCAACCCGCAATAGCACTCTGCGCTAAACCTAAAGACAGTGATAAATTAAATTTTTCCGAAAAGCGACTACATTCCTCAGCGACAATAGAAACCTGTTCAAGATCCTTTCCCTGGTTAATTAAATGCCAGATATAAGGGCCATAAGATAGTCCAGCGTTATATAAATCACCACAGTTTTTACCACGAAGAATGTTTTTCTGACATTGTTCGATAATATATTCCGAGTTTCTACGGTTATGCATATTAGTCCATAATATGCCATTAATCCCTTTTGTCGCACCAAAGGTATCTGGGTACCTATCAGATAAAGCCAACCCTAAGTCTTCGTAATTAAAGGACATTTCATATTTCCCTTTACGCTGCAAATACAACCCCACCATTGAGAAACCATAAATCACCGTCTCATCGACCCCACCTGACAGACAGTTTTGAGTCGATTGAATGGCTGACAAATACAATTGAGGTACCATACCTGCCAGGTAATAATCTGGAATTAACTCACTATAAATACCTGTTTCAATTTTGGTGGCTCTGCTTCCACTTGGGGTAATATTGAGTATCTGTTGCCAAATATCAGCATTTCCACTATGAATTTGTTCAAAAATCACTGCTGATTGTTCCAATGCCAGTGCATCATCCTCTGGAATCTGTCGATTAAAAAAACTTAAGCCCTGATTACCTAGCTCAATGGCCTGTTTAAATTTCCCCATAGAAGATAAACCAGTCGTTTGTTCATACAGGCAGTCAATTCTATCTAGATCATTTTTCGATTCTTTTATTAAGGTTTTTAGTATTTTTTCTGATGCTGGCTGATTACCTAAAGCCATTTCAGTTCGGGCTAGATATTTATGTAATGCAAATAAAAAATCGTAATAAACATCCCATGAATGATCAGGAAATAGTTGCAGGCTTTGATGAAAGAAGAAGTTTGCATTATCCATTGCCAATGCTTGCATGGCTGCTTTACCAGCATAATAGTTAAACTCAGCCTCTTGTTTAATTAATGAGACATCTTGCTGAGGCTCTCTACCAAGCTGTAAGTGCTCAACAATTGAGAATAAATTGGGTAAGTGCTCAATATTGCTATGTTCAGGAATTGCATTGATAAATGCTGAAGCAATTTTTTTATGAACCTGTTGTTTGTTTAAATCATCAAGAAAACTTTCCGCAGCAGCCTGAACCTGATCATGAAAAAAGTATATTTGTTCTTTTTCACGCATTAAAATATTATCAGCAAACGCATCGCTTAACGTCTGAAATAATATCGGTAAGGATGTATTCATAACCAGGGCAAGATCCTTAGCATCAAAACTTGCGCCTAAACAGGCAGAAACAGCTAAAAGCTCTCGTGTCTCATTGCTTTGTTTAGCAATTTTATCTTTAAATAAATCTAGCGCTGTTTCAGGGATATTAGTATGCCTTAGTTGTTCATTATCCCAGGTCCAGGTCCCATCCGAAGCTAGGTGTAAATGTTTATAGCTATGCAACCAGCGCAAACTTTCATTAACAAACAATGGATTACCTGCCGAGGTTTGATAAATAACATCTGACAGCTCGATAGTACGACTGGGATAAGTATTTAAAATATATGCCGTCATCTGATTAACATCAGAACGGTTCAATGCATTTAATCGAATTTCAACTAAAGGTCGGTTGGTTTTCTTAATTCTAGAAACCAAATAACTCAAACGATGAGAATCATCTACTTCATTGTGACGATAAGCGCCAATCCAGTACAAATATGGGTAATCAAGGGCATTATCGAATAAACGTTGTAATAAATCGAATGTTGCGCCATCACACCACTGTAAATCATCTATAAATAATGTTAACGGATGCTCTTTAGTGGCCAGACAAGCAATATACTTTCCTGCAACATCGTTAAATCGGTTGCGCGCTTCAATAGGAGGTAACTTAATCACTTCTGATTGTTTACCAATGATCAATTCCAACTCGGGAACTAAATCCGTTATTAACTTTCCATTCTCACCCAATTGCAAGCATATTCTTTGCTTCCAATATTCAATACGCTGGTTATCTTCAGTTAGAAAAACTCGTACAAGACTTGTTAATGCCTGAATCAGGGTACTATAGGGAATATGTTTTTTAAACTGATCGAATTTACCCGAAGTAAAATAACCTTTATGTTTAACAATAGGTAATTGCAGCTCCTGGATTAATCGCGTTTTTCCAATGCCTGATAACCCCGATATAAGTACCGAACGAAAGAGCCCTGTACAAGACTTCTGATGTTCCTCTAGTAAGCATTTTTTTTCTTCTTCACGCCCTACCATAAGTGATGGAATAGTAATTCTATTACTAAAATCATGCTGTTTTAGGGTAAACCGCCCCATATGTTTATGGTCTTTCCAGTCCTTTAAACATTGCCTTAAATCAAAGACTAAGCCAGCAGCTGTTTGGTATCTTTTTTCAGGTGGTTTTTCTAATAATTCTGCGGTAATTTTACAGAGTATTTCAGGTACTTCGACGTTGATAGATTGTACTAATGGGGGGATTTCAGCTAAATGAGAATGAATGATAGCAATGGGATCATCAAATAAAAAAGGAGGCTGTCCCGTTAAACAATCAAAAAGAACCATACCCAATGAATACAAATCAGTTGAATAATTGACGGTATGTTTTATACGCCCTGTTTGTTCAGGTGATAGATAAGGTAATGTTTGTGTACGAAAACTATCTTGATAGATAAAATGACTAATTTGATTAATATCAAGTACACGAATATCATCTATTAAACGTACCTGCATTGAATCAGCAGAAAGCAATACATTGCTCGGTTTAACACTTTTGTGGATATGCCCTGCCTGATGTCGTTGTTCTAGTTGTTCGGCTATGGCAATGACTATTTCAAGTGTTTCTGCTATCGTAATTTGTTTACCTTGTTGCATCCATTGCTTTAATGTAAAACAAGGAAACCAGGGTTGAACCAAATATATTGTTTCACTATTAGGGGCATGAACAATTGGGATAATGGTATCAGTTAATTCTATTTCATTTAACTGATCGACCTGTTGTTGCAAATAATTAATTAACTCCGCACTACAAAACTGTTCATTGATTTTTTTTAAAACATATTTTTGCTTATCTAACGACCCAACAACTGAAGCTTTATAAACTTCAGCATGCATACTTTCACCCAGTTTTCCTGATATTCTAAATGTTGATTGGTTGTTAATCACTGATCATCCCAAAGTACACAGACATTAGAGAACTATATCACTTTCAGCTATATAAATATGACTATTATTCTGATGGTTTGTTATGCTTAGGCTGACACAAATAATACCGCAAGTAGCTTAACCAGCCTCGCAATGCCTTATGACTAATATTGCTTATTGCAGACTGAAAATATGGCTATAAATTAATCTATCAAACTTAAGGAGCCTCTGATTAAGTTGGTTAGAATTTAGCGCAGAAAAAACTGTCGCTATTTTTCATGAAGTGAGAAGTAATAGTCATTCTATTGCGCCGATCTTCGTGGAGAATAGCGGCAGTTTTAGCAAGCTAAAAATAATTGGACTTGATCAGAGGCTCCCTAAATTTGATGAAACAGGCTTTACCAAATGAAGACATTATATAAACCTGCAATTTCTCTGATGAACCAATTCAATTATCGGAGAAAATTCGCTTTTTTAGGTGCTATTTCTCTTATTGCTATTGGTATTTTAATTTATAGTTTATTTCTTAGTCTTAATCATGTTGTCTCAAACTCTCAACAACAATTACAGGGGCTTAGGTTGATTACCCCAATGTCCAAGGCTATTCAAACAATCCAGCAACATCGCGGTTTATCAGCTGGTTTGTTAGGTGGAAACAAAACCATGCTTTTAATGCGTGAAGTCAAAGCTTTAGAGGTTTTAAATAATATTCACAATATCGAAACACATTTCCCTTACCCTCTTATAAAAAATGTCAATTGGCTATCAATAAAAAACAACTGGAATATTATTATTAGTGATGGACTTCAGCTAACGATTGCAAAAAACTTTACTCAACACACTCAACTTATTGAGCAACTGGATTTTTTCAAGGTATTACTTGCCGATGAATACGCGCTGACCTATAACACAGAGATTGATACCTTTTATCTAATAGATACCAGTATTAATAAACTCCCAAGAGCAATGGAGCAGCTTGCTCAAATACGTGACTTTGGTACCAGTATTCTGGCAAAGAAACATGCCTCCGACTATCAAAGAATGGAATTAATAATCTTGATTGCCAAATTAGAGGTTTCTCTTCGTCAATTAACCGTTAACCTAAATAAAACGGCCAGCTTCAATAACAATATTAGCCCTCAATTACTTATAGCATCATCAAATATTACTGAATATGCGCAACAAATTATTAACTTGGTACAGTATGATCTTCTAGGTGGAAGGTATCATACTCAACCAGAAGATTTTTTCACTCAGGTGACAGAAGCTATTGATAATAGTTATACAAAAATGTATCAAATTCTATTGCCCACAACTAAATCAATTACCAATAGTCGGCTTCAAAAGGCAAAAAACAGGCTCTATATTACAATTGGTATTTCTGTCATTTTATTACTCACAGTACTTTATTTTGTCATTGGTATTTATTATTCCATCAGGGGAAGCGTACAATCTCTCACCCGCTCTCTACATGCTTTTGCTGATGGTGATCTACATCAGAGAATTCACCTTAAAACTCAAGATGAACTTAATCATATAGGCCTCAGTTTCAATCAACTGGCAGAAAAAATCACTAGCCTGCTGGAAAATTTAGAAAATAGCCAAAAGAAAACTCAGCAAGTATTAGATGGCTTACTCACTATGGTTAGCATTGCCTTACCAGATGGCACACTGGATTTCACTAGCTCCAGACCTTTAACACTTGCACATTTAACACAAGACGATGTTCTTGGTAAGAAAATATGGGATTGCCCCTGGTTTTCTTATAGCGAAACAACACAAGAGCAAATTCGAAATGATTGCCAGCTAGCCGCTAAAGGTGAATATATTGATAGAGAAATTGAATTTGCTTTAGCCGACCATAAGATTTGGGTCGATTTTAGCGTACACCCGATCTTTGATAATGAAGATAAAGTGAACTTTATAGTTATAGAAGCTCGTGATGCAACGCGTCGAAGATTAGCTGAAGAACATTCTAAACGCAGCCAAAAAATGGATGCCTTAGGTAAATTAGTGGGTGGAATAGCCCATGATTACAATAATATGTTGGGCGTCATACTAGGTTATGCGGAATTACTGGAAATGAATTGTGACGGGTTTCCTGATGCAGCAAGCTATATTGGCGAAATCATGCGTGCAGGAGAAAGAGGCCGAGTTTTAACTCGAAAAATGCTCACCTTTTCTAAGTCTGAAAGCAGTAACCCAAGCATATGCAATATCAATCAAACTTTAGTTGATTTAAAGGATATGCTATCTAAATCATTAACCGCTTCAATTGAACTTAATTATAATTTATACGATCACGCATGGCCTGTATGGCTGGATATTCACGAATTAGAAGATGCCATATTAAATCTAAGCATCAATGCAAAATTTGCCATGCCAAAAGGGGGGGCTTTAACCCTTGAAACTCAAAACACTTACCTTTCCAGAGATGAAGCAAAACTGCTCGGCTTATCCGCAAATGATTATTTGAGGCTTTGCATTACTGACACTGGCTGCGGCATGGATGAAGAAACTAAAGCTCATGTCTATGATCCCTTCTTTACCACTAAGGGAGAAGCTGGAAATGGATTAGGGCTGAGTCAGGTATTTGCTTTTACGGAACGTTCTGGGGGCGTTATAAACTTATATACTCAACTTGGAGAAGGCTCTCAATTTAGTTTATATTTCCCTCGTTATATAGGTTCTCAAAAGACCAGCAAACCATTTGATAGTCAATCTGCCCCACAATTAACCGGTAGTGAGTGTATTTTGGTAGTCGATGATGAACCTGCATTACGTCAACTTGCTGAGCAAATTTTAAGCCACTTTGGCTATAATGTTGTCACAGCGAGTTCTGGAGATGATGCTCTAAAACTTTTGGCCTCTCAAAGTGTTGACCTTATGCTAAGTGATGTTATTATGCCAAATATGGATGGTTACCAATTATCCAGATTGGTCTCTAAGCAATATCCTTCAATAAAAATACAATTAGCTAGTGGCTTTAGTGACAATAGACATACCGACTCTGACTTACATCTGAGACAACAAATGTTACATAAACCCTATAGCTCCAAAGAATTGCTTACGAGTATCCGCTTATTACTGGATGGCTACTTGTTACCCCTGACAAAACAATGAATGATAAAATGACTTTACCCCTACAATGCCCTTGCAAAATTTATATTGTTGATGATGATGAGCAACAAGCAAATTTAATGCAGGCAATGGTAAAAACCATCCAGCTTGAGACAGAAATTTTCACCTCTAGTGTCGACTTTTTAAAAACGCCTGTTACTGAAAATGACATTGTGGTTCTTGACTTGCAAATGCCTGACATTGACGGCATTGAAATTATGCGAGAGTTGGCATCTAAAGATATAAAACCTTATTTCATTTTAGTCAGTGGGTTTGACGAACGTGTACTACATTCAGCAAAACAATTAGCAGAGTCCAAACAACTCAATGTTGTCAACACGCTATCCAAACCTTTTAAAGCTAAAGACTTCATTAGTTTAATTAAACTTACCTATGAAAAGTGTGAAGAAAAGTGTTTACAACAAATTAATAATCCATCAGAGCTTGTAAGTCATACCGAAAATGCAAGCATTGAAGAATTGAAACTTGCCCTTCGTAAACATCAGCTACAGGTCTATTTTCAACCTCAAACATGCTTTAGCAAAGGTGATTTACAAGGCGCTGAAATTTTAGTTCGCTGGCTACACCCTGAAAGAGGCTTAATCGTAGCTGAGGATTTTATTCCCCTGGCTGAAAAGCACCAATTGATGAATCTGCTAACAGAAGAAATACTTATGTTGGCAATCAAAGAATATAAAAAAGTTATTGCTAGTGGCTTAAATATTAAAATTTCTATTAATTTATCAGCCCAAAATATTGATGATTTATCAATGCCTGAAAAGTTGGAAGCACTGATTAAAGGTAATAATATTGATCCTGGAGCCATTGTATTAGAAGTGACCGAGTCGGCCTTAATGAATAAAGTCTCTGACTCTCTAGATATTTTAAATAGATTAAGAATGAAAGGCTTTTCATTATCTATAGATGATTTTGGCACAGGATACTCATCTTTAGTAAAACTATACCAGGCCCCTTTTACTGAATTAAAAATTGACCAGCATTTTATTATGCGTTCCGTCATTGATCAGGATGCAAGCGCTATTACAAAAATTTGTATTCTATTAGCGAAAGAACTTAATATGAAAACAGTGGCGGAAGGTGTTGAAACAAAAGAAATATGGGAGCATATAAAAAACTTAGGCTGTGATATAGCACAGGGCTTCTTTATCGCCAAACCCATGCCTGTAGATGATTTTATTACATGGGTTAAAGAGAACAACCTTGGATAAATTGTAATTACTTAAAATAGACCTGATATATAAAGCTGATCACCATCAGTCATAAAAGCGCCACCCCATAACCAACGCGGGTGGTTTGCTCAAATAGCAATGCTTTTTTGTCCTAAGCTAATATATTTTAGCTATCCGCCAATGTATTTACTGAAACATTCCTTTCATCTGTCCCTCCCCTAATTTTACAAACTATACTAAGCCCTTTAATAAAATTGCTATGTTGAATTTCTTAAGATCAAGGTAAAATATTATATTAAATACAAACTCTTTTGTTAGCATCGATGGAAAAACCTGATTTAAAAATACTGCTAATCACGCCACCGATGACACAGCTGAATACGCCGTATCCTGCAACGGCTTATTTAACTGGTTTTCTGAAGCAACAAAATTATGCCGTTAGCCAACGCGATTTGGCCATAGAGTTATTCCTTTGTTTGTTAACAAAGCAAGGCTTAGAACAAATTTATAACACGGTTGAAGATAACTATGCCGAATTTGAAGATAACGAATTACCTGATGCTATTTATAATTTTTTAGTTAATTTTACTGATTATCAAAAATGCATTGAACCTACAGTTAAATTTTTACAAGGCCAAAATTCATCTTTAGCACTGCGTATTGCTTCTCGCACTTTTCTGCCAGAAGGTCCTGAATTTGAAAGCTTGTATCAAATGGAAGAAATGTCGGGGAATGTGTTACAGCAAGCTTTTGGTAATCTTGGCATTCAGGATAAAGCAAAATACCTGGCCACCTTATTTATCGATGATATCTCAGCGGTTATTAAACAAGGCGTAGACCCCAATTTTGAAGTGACTCGTTACGGTGAACGTTTAGCCTCATCTAACCCATCATTTGATGACTTATATCAGCAATTACAACAAGCCCCCATTTATACCGATGAAATTATTTTTTCTTTAGTTAATGAATATTTAGTCGCTGAAAAACCATCCGTTGTTGGACTAACCGTGCCCTTCCCTGGCAATATGCTAGGTGCTTTAAAAATTGCCCAGTGCTGTAAACAAATTGACCCAACAATCAAAATTATTTTGGGTGGTGGCTTTATCAATACAGAACTAAGATCACTTAAAGACCCGCGTATTTTTGAGTTTGTTGATTACATTTCGGTTGATGATGGAGAAAGACCGCTTTTAACTTTATTAGAATATTTAACCAGTAATCGCCCTATTGAAGATTTAGTGCGTACTTATTATTTAAAAGACAATCAGGTTTATTATAGTAACAACCCTACATTACACAATATTCCTCATAAGGACACTGGCACACCAAGCTATGAAGGACTTGACCTAAAGAATTATTTATCTCTCTGTGAAATGCTCAACCCTATGCATAGAATATGGAGTGATGGCCGCTGGAATAAACTTACTATTGCCCACGGTTGTTATTGGTCTCAATGTAGCTTTTGCGATATCAGCCTCAGTTACATTGGTCAATATGATGATGCTGGTGCAGAGATTATAGTTAACCGGATTGAAACTTTAATAGCGGAAACTGGTGAGACGGGGTTTCATTTTGTCGATGAAGCAGCGCCTCCTAAAGTCTTATTCGCAATGGCTGAAAAACTAATCGAAAGAAACATCATTATTAGCTGGTGGGGTAATATTCGCTTTGAAAAAACCTTTACAGAGGAAAAGTGTCAATTACTCGCTGACTCAGGTTGTATTGCCATTAGTGGTGGTCTAGAAGTTGCCTCTGACCGCCTATTAAAATTAATGAAAAAAGGCGTCACAGTTGAACAAGTGGCTAAAGTAACCAAAAACTTTGCCGAAGCTGGCATACTGGTACATGCTTATTTGATGTATGGCTTTCCGACTCAAACTGAACAGGAAACAGTAGATTCTCTGGAACGAGTACGGCAATTAATGCTTAATGGTTGTTTCCAGTCAGCTTATTGGCATCGCTTTGCAGCGACTATCCATAGTCCTATTGGTCTGCACCCTGAACAGTACAATATTGAATTGATCGCTAATAAAAATGTGCTATTTGCCGAAAATGATATCGACTATCATGATCCAGTTAACACTGACCATGATCAATTAGGGCTTGGATTAAAAAAAGCACTCTATAATTATATGCACGGCATGGGCTTTGACTATCCCATGAACTTTTGGTTTGATAAGCCCGTAACCGAACCCTCTATTTCACCTACATTTATTGAACAAGCGATTAAATGACCTCTGAACAGTTTATATTTGAGCAAATTCATATTGAAGTTGCACGCAATGCTTCCGATGATTTCAACTTATTCCACGATAAGCATAAATGGCTACAAATTACCCATAACCCATTTAAAGGCCCTATTGTTCTTGGTTATCAACTCAACACGCTGATTGAATACAAAATGCGTCTTTATAGAGAAGCGCATCATGAAAATAAGATTATTTCCGAAAATAATTTACGCTTCAGCAATTATCAAACGACCTTTGTTAATGCTTTAAAACCAGCGACTCCTTTTCAGCTGGACATAAAAAAAACATTGATTAAAACCATTCCTCACTTAACCTTAGGGAATCGTGTTTCTATTAAATCAGGTGGAAAAACTATTTTATTAGGCTTCAAAAAAGAAACTCAAACACCTTTATTCCTGGCTGATGCGAAGTTTAATAAATTGCCTAACCTGAATGTTATCCCTGATAAATCGATGATCCCAGGTACTGATTTCTTTTTAAAAAGAAAGTTTTTACATAATGGTAATGTTAAGAACTTTCTTTCTGGTTCCTTAGTTGAACAGTCTGATTATTTTGATGAATTAGCTCACATTGCCAATTACCCTGAAATATTCCCCTGTAGTCTGGCCTCTGGTGCATTATTAGAAAAAGCACAATTAGAACATCATGATTTTAAACGCAACCCCATGGTGTATACCTCACATGAAATATCTGTAGATCGCCAGCATTTAAAAACATTAAAAAATGATGATAAACTTTATATTCTGGTAAAACAGCATCCAGAGTCCAGTAAAAATACATTAAACCAAAGCAACATCATGCTACGCACTTATGATTGCTTTGGATTGCTACATAATAATGACGTTTTATTCAGAGTAAGGATGAACCTGGTACCGTTAGAAGAAATCCTTAAGAACCTTGAACAAAAGGGGTCTGCTTAGAAACTAAAGCTGAAATGTTTTATTGTAGAGCGGACTTTAGTCCGCAATTATTTCTGAAATTCAGCTGACTTAAGTCCGCCCTTATCCTGTCATAATTTTCTCTATGCAAGCAAACCAACTAACCTTTGCCTTTATCAGTCGCACTATATTCCTGTTTAATGGTATTAAACGCTTTTAATTGAGCGGCAACCATCGCATTTAATGATCCTTTTGGATATTCACCTCGCCCATTACAGATCCCAGGCTCAATATCTGTGAGTAAATGTAAGGCATCATCTAAAGTTTCTACCGCGTAAATATGAAATTGTTTGGTCTTTGCTGCCTGCACGACATCCCAGCGTAACATCAGATATTTGATATTGCTCGCAGGAATAATAACCCCTTGTGTTCCCGTTAAACCCTGCTCTTTACATATATCAAAAAAACCTTCAATTTTTTCATTGGCTCCACCTATCGGCTGGACTTGCCCTAATTGATTAATAGACCCCGTTATAGCCAGGTCTTGACGCAATGGGACTTCAGCCAGAGAAGATAAAATGACACAGAGTTCTGCTAATGAGGCACTATCTCCTTCAACCTGACCATAAGACTGCTCAAATACCAGACTTGCCGATAGTGAAAAAGGTGTAATACGTGCATATCGAGAGGCAATCAGACTGGATAAAATAAGCACGCCCTTACTATGAATTGGACCGCCTAATTCTGTTTCTTTCTCAATATCAACGACTTTGCCATTTCCCAATCGAGTGGTTGCGGTTATACGTGTTGGCTGGCCAAAAGAAAAACCGCCGAGTTGCAATACAGATAAAGCATTTATTTGCCCTACAACTTTATTTTCTATATCGATGTAAATAGTGCCTCGGTGTATATTCTCATACATTTTTTCCCGAATCCTATCCTGACGATAAACTTGCTGCTCAATTGCTTGCTGAACATCGCTATTGGCAATCACTTCATGGCCATTAAATTTAGCCCAATAATCAGATTCAGTTAATAAATCCTTAATACTTCTCAAGTGAGTTGACAGTTTTTCAGCATCTCCAGTCAGACGTGCACTTTGCTCGATTATTCTGGCTATAGCTTGAGGATTTAATGGACGTAATCCCTCTCGTTTGGCTATGGTCCCTAAAAGCTGAGCATATTCTTCCTCTGAACTAGTGCGTTTTACCGTATCATCAAAATCAGCGGCTACCTTGAATAGATCTTGAAATTCAGGGTCATATTGATTTAAAAGGTAATAAATCATACGGTCACCAAAAACAACCAATTTTAGGTTCAGTGGAATGGGTTCAGGTTCTAATGATGAGGCACTCACTAAACTTAAAGAACGTTCCAGAGATTCAATACGTATTTCGCCGGATTGTAGTGTTCTTTTAAGACACTCCCAGGCATAAGGTTGTGTTAAAAGTTTACGTGCATCCAGAATCAGATAACCACCATTAGCTTTATGAAATGCCCCCGGCTTTATCATTGTAAAATCTGTCATCAACGCGCCCATATAGGCCTGATGATCAACACGACCTAACAAATTAGAATAATTAGGATGATCTTCGTAAACTATTGGCGCTGAAGTTTTATCACCATTGGATATAATCAAGTTAACCTGATAACGCTTGAAAGGATTTGTTTCTTGCGGTGCTTCCATAAAAGGGAGCATTTGCTCTCTGGTATGGGGAATAAAATCACGCACATGATCCAGAATATCTGAGTCAACATCATTAAGATAAGTTAATACGCTGTTATTTTTTGCGTATTTATTTTTTAATTCATCAATCGAATGGTTAACCGCTAAGGTAGCAACCTCTCTATTCAATGACTGTAATTTACGCTTGGTTTCTTTACGCCAAACAGGAAATTTCCTTAATAATTTTTGTAGCTTTTGTTGAAGATCAAGAATATCTTGCTGATATTTTTTCTGAACAGACTTAGTTAACTTATTAAATTTTTCAGCGTTAATAATATTATTAGCTTTATCAATAGGTGTAAATGCGTAGCCAGTCGTTGTTTCGCTAAGAGTAATATGATTATTTAACGCTTCTTCCCTGAGTTGGTTAATTTCAGCAACTTCCATTTTCCGGTATTCTTCTTCTATCCCTTCCATTTTTGAACGATACTCATCCCCATCAAATCCTGCTGGAATAGCAACACTGAGCTCATCAATTAATTGTTCCATATCCTGCTGAAACTCTTTACCTCTCCCTGCTGAGAATTCAATCGCTTTTGGTTTTTCTGGCTTGCTAAAATCATGCACATAACACCAGTCAGAAGGGGTATCCAGTTGCTTAGATTCATGAGCAACCAGTTGTTGTATGGTTGTTAATTTCCCCGTTCCTGATGGAGCCAATGCAAAAACATTGTATCCACTCTGATCAATACGCAAGCCAAATTGAATTGAGTCAATCGCTCTATTCTGACCAATTGTAATATCGATCTCTTCCAGTTCATCGGTACTTTTAAAATGAAAATGCCCAACATTGCAGGGTTTATATAATTGATCAGGATTTAATGGTTTCTTTTTCATTTTCTTATCTTTTTTTAATGACCCATTATAACTTTTAGCATAGTGATCCAATTAGTCAACCCATAGTCACTAACGCTCTACTATTTTTTACAAAATATGGTTTATTAGGTTACAAGCATGCGGGGTATCAAAATCAGTTATGTATTTAAACTCGGATAAGTCTCAAGGCACAGAAAGGCATTTCTATATTAAACCAAAATTTGAGATTAGCTTTATCAATCCAAAACAGACTAGCAGCTACCATTAGGGCTAAAAACATTAAACACCAGTGCCCGTGCAATCCGGATAATGCATTTATATTGGGCGAGGGTCTATTGAAATAAGCTGAAATTTAGATCTAATTATTTTCCAGCTTTCAAATCGATCGTACATAATGATTGATAAATTGATTCGCCTGCTCACCTGAAACTAAATATTCATCAAACAATGTCATGGCCTCTGTCACAGTGATATAAGCGTAGGCTCCATGACCTTTTCTTGTAAAAAACACTTCATGCAAAAGTTCTATAAAGCTAAAACGCTCTTGAGCTAATTCAGTCATAATATTTCACCTTTAATATCATTACCTTATAAAGGTTAGTTCATTTAAGTTATTATGACAAGTCAAGAATATATAAAATATCCTGATTACGTACGAGTTTCAGCTATTTAACAAAACCACCTACTTAGCTGTTATACGTCATCTCGGCAGGGATTGCCGAGATCCAGAATCCAAGGATGGTATCGCTATAGAAACAAGTTTATGCTAATAATTCAGATCGTACATCCCTATACACTGGATACCAGCGATCCCTGCTGGTATGACGGGACCAGGGGTTCGTTTAGTTGGCTGAAGCTCTTGAATAACAAAATTATAAACCATTGATTTTGTTATTCTTTGATTGGTGGCCGCAAGGGCTAATTCGCTTATGGGCAATCAAGTATCGCTTTATAAAAATCAGGCAAAAAAAAAGCAGCTAAAAAGCTGCTTTTTTTACTAAGAAAATTAAGACTAGCCTAATTTTTCTTTAATACGTGCCGCTTTACCAGTCAAATCACGTAAGTAATACAACTTAGCTCTACGAACAGCGCCACGGCGCTTAACTTCTATACTACCTACTAATTTACTATGTGTTTGAAAAACACGCTCAACACCAACACCGTGAGAAATTTTTCTTACAGTAAATGCAGAGTTTAATCCACGGTTACGCTTAGCGATAACAACACCCTCATAGGCCTGTAATCTTTCGCGATCACCCTCTTTTACTTTAACCTGTACAACTACTGTATCACCTGGTCCAAAATCAGGAACATCAGACTTAAGTTGCTCTGCATTCAATACATCAATAATATTTGTCATTACCACGCCTTATAAACATCAATTTACAAAAAGGAATATAAAGGCTTAATCCAACTCATGCACTTCATTCCTAAATTCTTCTAACAAAGCATCCTGCTCTGCATTTAATTCTTTAAATTTCAACAAATCTGGCCGTCTTAGCGCTGTTCGACCTAAAGCTTGCTTCAATCTCCAGCGCTCTATTGCCTTATGATTTCCACTCAACAACACATCAGGAACCACACCAAGATCACATTGTTCCGGTCTAGTATAATGAGGTGTATCCAGCAAACCATTCATATACGAATCCTGCTGCGCAGACTCATCATCACCCAAAACACCAGGAATTAGACGAGTCACTGAATCGATGACAACCAGTGCGGCCAATTCACCACCACTGATAACATAATCACCTAATGACCATTCCTCATCACAAACCGTATCAATAAATCGCTCATCAATTCCTTCATAACGCCCGGCAACCAAGATAAGTTGGGAAGCTTTACTTGCTTCCATTAACAAACCCTGTGTTATTTGCTTGCCCTGAGGACTTAAATAAACGACTTTACAATCATTTTTTTGGTTTTTCTGCTTAGCCGCACTAACTGCATCACAAAGAGGCTGGCATTTCATCACCATTCCAGGACCACCGCCATAAGGCCGATCATCCACAGTCCGATGCCTATCCATTGTGTAATCTCTAGGATTCCAAACAGATAAGCCGACAACATCCTGCTCTATTGCTTTGCCAGTGACTCCATAACTGGAACCTCCCAGAATCATTTCTGGAAACAATGTGACTACATCAAATCGCATAAACACCAATTAAAAATCTGGATCCCAATCAACAACCATACGCTTGCTATCAAGATCAATACTTTTAACTACCTGTTCATTTATAAACGGTATTAATCTTTCCTGTTCATCATCCTTTACAACCAGCACATCATTTGCGCCCGTTTCAAGAAGATAATCAACCCTACCTAAACTAACACCTTGATCTGTTTCTACATGCAAACCAACTAGATCAGCCCAGTAATACACACCGTCTTCAGCTTCAGGCAACTGATTCTTTTTAATCAGAATTTCCCATCCACAATATGACTCTGCAATATTCCGGTCAGAAATACCCTCAATACTCGCAACAACAGTCTTACCCTGTCGTTTACCACTAATGAGTTTAACTTCTTTGACTTTTCCGTCTTTTTTTAACAACCAAGGAGAATAACTTAAAATATTTTCTCTTGGATCAGTTAGCGAAAAGACTTTAACCCATCCTTTAATCCCAAATACGCCAGCTATTTCACCAACGCTAATGAGTTCACTATCAGACAAGTTTAAGCAGCAAGTTTGCTTGCGTCTTTAAGAAGCTTTGCAACGCGATCAGAAGGCTGTGCACCAACAGATTTCCAATAATCAATACGTTCATTATTTAAACGAATTGACTCTTCATTACCACGTGCAAAAGGATTAAAAAAACCTAAGCGTTCAATATAACGTCCATCACGACTGTTTCTGCTGTCTGTGACAACAACGTGATAAAACGGACGATTCTTAGAACCACCTCTAGCAAGACGAATAGTTACCATGTAAATACCTTAAAAAAACATTCAATCAAAATTCAATCCGCCTATTTTACGCGAATTTACAAATATGTGAAGAGCTAATTAAAAAAAATCACTAATTACTCAATATAATTTAAAAACTACATTCTCATTCCACGCATATTTCCTTTCATTCCGCGGACCATATTAGCCATATTCCCCTTTGAGAACTTCTTCATCATCTTCTGCATCATCTTATGTTGCTTAAGAATACGGTTAACATCTTGCAACTCTTGCCCACAACCAGCAGCAATACGCTTTTTTCGATTACCTTTTATCAAATCAGGGAAACGCCTTTCCTTCAATGTCATGGAATTAATCACTCCAATTTGTCGCGCCAACATTTTATCATCAACTTTATCTTTCATATCAGCAGGGACATTACCCATTCCAGGCAACTTATCCATCATGGCACCAACCCCACCCATATTTTGCATTTGTAACAACTGATCCTTAAAGTCATCCAAATCAAAACTCTTTCCTTTGCCAATCTTTCTAGCTAGTTTTTCTGCTTTTTTCTTATCCGCTTTTTGCTCTATTTCTTCGATAAGCGTAAGCATGTCTCCCATACCTAAAATACGAGAAGCAATTCGATCTGGATAAAAAGGCTCTAAGGCATCGGTTTTTTCACCTACACCAATAAACTTAATTGGCTTACCTGTAATATGACGGATAGATAAAGCTGCACCACCTCGCGCATCACCATCAGCTTTAGTTAATACAACCCCGGTAAGTGGTAAGGCTTCATCAAAAGCTTTTGCTGTATTAGCGGCATCCTGCCCCGTCATACTATCAACAACAAACAATGTTTCTACTGGATTAATTGCAGCATGCAGCGCCTTAATCTCCCCCATCATTTCTTCATCAATATGCAGTCGACCTGCTGTATCAACAATAACGACATCAAGAAACTGTTTTTTTGCTGCATCAATGGCATTAGTAGCAATATCTACCGGATTTTGCGTTTCATCACTCTCAAAAAACACCAAATCAAGATCATTAGCCAATGTCTGTAGCTGCTTAATCGCTGCTGGACGATAGATATCAGCACTAACCACACCGACTTTTTTCTTTTTAGTCAGCTTTAACCAACGCCCTAGCTTGGCAACCGTTGTGGTTTTACCCGCACCTTGTAAACCAGCCATCATAATAACTGCTGGCGGGTTAGCACTCAGGTTTAGCTCTTCATTAGCCTCCCCCATCACTTTAACTAATTCGGACTGAACAAGTTTAATTAGAGCCTGACCAGGGTTCAAACTACTTTGAACCGTCTTGCCTAAAGCACCTTCTTTTACCTTTTCAACAAAATCAGTTACTACCGGCAAAGCAACATCAGCCTCAAGTAAAGCCATACGCACTTCACGCAGAGTATCCTTAATATTACTTTCGGTCAGCTTACCCTGGCCTTTTAAATTCTTAAGCGTACTACCTAAACGGTCGGTTAAATTATCAAACATATCTATACTTTAGTGTTGTGTTACTTTAAACAAGACATTTGCCTATGCGAAATCAGCCCAATATATTACCATAGGAAAAGACAATATACTCATTGTGGATTAAATTGTAGACAATTATCTTATGCCTCATTATATCTACTCTATCATTTTTTAGCCTGATAGCTTGATTTCACCCCTCCTTATAAACAACATTACAAAGCAGACATAGCACTAGATTAAGTACCATTGAACCACTGTAATTAATCTTTTCAGTCCACACATAAATCTATACCTATCAAACCAAGGTTGACAGTCCAGTTGAACAGCATCATTATGGTATCAAAATTTAGATGACTCTTAAAAATACATAACTTATAGTTAAAAAAAGAGCACCTTTAAATTATATTTACCCCCGCTGAAAAACAAGGGGTTTAGCACATTCCTATACTAAATTTAAAAACTTAGGACACAAGACCCATGACCCCAGCCACACTTGGCATTATCAGCATCTGTGCATACTTAACCAGCACCATTCTGTTAATAAGAGATACCCATACAAATGTGCCACACAGATATTCTACAACCCCTGCATGGCTGGCTGTACTATTACATTTCTGCTATCCCTTTAGTCTATTTATTCAGCAGCAAGACCTTAACTTTAGCTTATTTAATACCGCATCCATAACTTCATCACTTGTTGCCCTTTTATTACTACTTGCAACACTGAATAAGCCAGTAGAAAAACTTGGCCTGGTCATCTTTCCACTTGCCGGCATTACATTACTCATCACCCTACTGATCCCTGAACAGGAATACGCCTTACAGATCAGCAACTGGCAAATGAGCGTTCACATCCTAAGCTCCATCGTCGCATTCAGCCTATTAAATATTGCCGCCTTACAAGCGATTTTCCTGGCCATTCAAGAACAACAATTACGCAAACACCCTCCTAAACGATTCATTCAGACTCTGCCACCATTACAAACTATGGAGTCATTGCTATTTCAGATGATAGCGACTGGATTACTATTTTTAACTTCATCTTTAATTAGTGGATTTATCTTTATTGAAGACCTGTTTGCCCAACATTTAGCACATAAAACAATACTAGCTATTGTTGCCTGGGTTACTTTTTCAGGCTTACTGATTGGAAGGGTCAAATACGGCTGGAGAGGACAGACTGCGGTTAAATGGACATTAGCGGGGTTCAGTCTATTATTGCTTGCTTATTTTGGCAGTAAGCTGGTGTTAGAAGTCATATTACAAAGAATTTGATCTCTTATCATAAAAACATATGAATAGCGTCTAATACGAAATTACCAAAGGTGGTCTCTAACAATGCATCAGTTAAGCAGACATTACTAGTCGAAAAAACTACTCATGGTGTATGAAAAAAATTAAGGTAGGGGAATATCAGGTTTTACAAAAGAAAGAAAAAGCAACGTGATAAATTTCTTACAACGATTGATAGACTCCAGCTTTAGTCTTTCCTAAACGCATTTCACGTAATTTACTTGCAATATCGGCCTGATATATCTCAGCAGCATTATAAATTTCACGACTAAGACGCTCTACCTCGACCAAGTCTTCCTTTTCACTATCCAAAAGGACCTTGCCAGCAATAGCAAATAACGCCCTTATCAACTGATCTTGTTGCAACTGCATATCAATTAGACCATCCCAACGCCCTTCGATGACTTCTACCATCATATCCTGGGTTAACGTCAATATAGCACCTACCTGATCACTCATAAGTTACGCAGAATATGCCTTTATTGCTCTATTCGTCCTTGCATTTGTTGACTGTGCAGGTTTTTTGCCCTGATCAGCATCCTCAGCCTTATCTTCCACAACTGACTCAACAACACTCACTTCGGCTGGCGCACTAATAGCATCCCAGGCAACTTTAACATCTGATAACAAACCACTCACTTCATCAAGAATCGCTTCACTGTTTTCTATATTTGCAGCAAGCAATCGACGACCAATATACTCATAAAGCGATTCCAGATTTGCGGCAACATCACCACCCTTGTCTTTATCAAGACTGGCACGCAAACCACCTACAATATCGATAGTCTGACCTATAAACTTACCTTTTTCTGCAACTTCCTGCCTTTGCATAGCACCTTTGGCAAAAGCAATACGCTTTAAAGCCCCTTCAAACAACATCTGAATCAAACGATGCGGATCAGCATACTCAATTTCAGAATTATATCCATAATCACTGTAGCTATTTAAAGCTGAATTCATTTTTGCACTCATTGCGCCACCTATATACTAAATCTGCTTGAACTAAACATGCTATCGGCAAACGTCCCGTGTACTTTAGCCAAATTTACATTATTTTCAGAACTTCTTTACTGCAATGTTGCGTGTATACGAAGCACCTCCCCCTTCTCAACACTATCTGGATAGAAAAAACTCACATAGCTTAGATTTTCAGGAAAACCGACAAACACCAAAGAACTTTAGCTAACTAGCAACAGAATAGCAGACCTTTTTCGCCTAACTTCGTTCGTACACTCATAAAATTAAAACAGACAAACCAGCATAGACCACTCAATCTATAGCAAGATGATAACAATCAAGCTTTCCAAAATAAAGAAAAAACTATTTCGAGGATGTTTTCCTAACAACACCCGGCAGATTATCTAACTGCTGACTTAAAAAAGAACTTGTACCCTGTAATTGCCCTAACAACGTATCCATTGCATTAAATTGAGTTTTATAGCGCTTTTCAATTGCAGCCAATCGTTTATTTAAAGCCAATCGACCATCAGCAACATCATCAATTCCATTTTTTAAGCTTTGTGTTTTAGATTCAAGCACTCCATCTGATGCTAAATAAGTATCTAGCACTGTATTCAAGTTTGAAACTAAAGCATTATCACCCACAAATATGTTTGATATAGAGGTAAAATCTGCTGATAGAATTTCATTAAAAACCGTACTATCAAGCTTTAAATTTCCGGTTTCATCCGTTTTTATACCGACTTCAGCAAGAGAACCATAAGTTAAACCCGGTATAGGTTCAGATATAATTTTACGCAACTGAGATTGAACCCCTCTTAAAATGGAGTCTCCTTGTAAGATAGCTGCCGTCTTAGTTTCCGAATCAAATTTTGACAAGTTTTTCATGGTGTCTGTCAAACTATTATAAGCTTTGATTATCCCATTAACTTTCGACTCAACACCGCTTGGATTTAGACCAACAGTTAAGGTTTCAGTTGTTCCTATTTCTGCTTTTTTTAAATCAATCGTTACCCCAGTAATAACATCAGAAAAGCTATTACTCCCTCGAGTCACCAATTGTCCATCTAAATTAAATGTTGCATCGGAAGCTACTTGCGTAACTGTTAAGTTTGCCGTATCAAGCCGAGTCAAATCGAAGCCATCAGCACCATCATCATCAGTTGCAGCAATCGTAATCGTATTCGCAGACCCCACAGCATTTGAGTTTAATACTAGCTGCGGCCCTCCATCAACATTAACAATAGAGGCAGTCACTCCAGGGTTATCTGATGCTGCATTAATAGCATCTCTAATTCCCGTTAGCGTATTGTTTTCTGAATCAACAGCAACACTAAATGTTGTTGCCCCCAATGTAATAGCCAGCGCCCCCGTACCAACGACCTCTGTATTAGAAGCAAAACTATTTGATCTCACCTTTGCCGACTGGGCTAAACTCAGTACCTCAACATTATAGGTACTTGGTACAGCAGTATTATCCCCACTAGCCGTAAAAAGCTCAAGATTACTAGTTGAAACAGTTCTAGGTTGAAAAGAAGCTTCATCATTTAACCCTGCCAATGCAGTTTTAAAATCACTCAATGCTGATTTCAGCACTCCAAATGCAGATAAATCTGCCTGAAAAGTCGCCTCTCGATTATTTAAACGTAATAAAGGAGCTTGACCTTCTGCTGCAACCAGTTGCGAAACCAGTCCATCAATATCAAGCCCAGAACCTATACCTGATGTTGTAAGTGCCATGATACTACCCCTTTAAAATTCAAATAATAATTATTTGATCACTCCGATCTTAACAACTATCATGCAATAGAACTAAATAAATTAACCGCTTTAGACTTATCATTTTCATCTAAACGCTCGTTCAATTGTCGAGCCAATTCCAGCATTTCTTCAGAAGGAATTTGTTTAATAACTTCTTCACTCTCTGTATCCACTATGGTTACAACATCCCTTCCACTCTCTTCATCAACAGAAAAAACGAGATCACGCTGTAAACTTTGCACATGTTCATTAACTTGAGCAACTGCCGAAGACAAATCAATTACTTCCATCTCGACTATTTCCTTCTCTTTAGAAACAGCCTTTTCTTGCTTAGATTCTTGCAATCGCTTTGCTTCAGAAATTTCAATAATATTTTCTTTCTGTCGTCCGTGCTCTACCTTCTTCAAAGCAGAAACCCCTGGTGACTTAGAGTCAACAAGGGGGACATTTGTCTGGTTTTGATTAATTTCCATAACCGACTCCTAATTAATAACTGAAGGAAGTGAGCCCAGTATACTACCAGGCTCATACTCATTCAGATTATTTACCCAAGTAAACTCAATACACCTTGAGGCACCTGGTTAGCCTGCGCTAACATAGCTGTACCTGCTTGCTGTAATATTTGCGATCTAGTCAAGTTTGCTGTTTCAGCCGCAAAATCTGTATCCTGAATACGGCTTCGTGCAGCACTTAAGTTTTCAGATGTAGTATTCAGACTAGTAATGGTCGCTTCAAACCGATTTTGTACCGCACCTAAATCAGCTCGCTTGCCATTAATAGCAGATAAAGATGCATCAAGTACTTTAATCGCACTTTGTGAACCAGCAACCGAACTAACATCAATTGCACTTAACAAAGATGCAGCAGATGCTACAGAATCACCCGCAGCCACGTTATTAAAAATACTACCCGCGGCAGCCGTTACACTAGAAGTCGCCGTGAATGCACTTGCTGAATCCAGATTAACCGAGCCAGTCACCAAGGTGCCATCTTTAGCCCCAGAAACCAAGATCTCTGGATCCGCACCAATTGCAGTTGTTCCCACAACCATTGTTTCCGCAGCAGTAGAGTGAGTAAACTCCTCAATACTTATATTTTTACCATCAGCCTGCGTTAAAGTTATCTCACCAGCCGATACTGTAGCTGTAACCCCTGTAGTACCAGAGACTTTATTAATTTCAGTCGATAATAGAGAAAAGTCACCCGTTGTTACCGCAGCACTGATTGTTGCTTTAGAACTTCCTGAGCCTAATTTAAAGGAGACCGTTCCATCATTACTTAAAGTACCTAATGTTGCTGTAGTTGTAGCATCTGCCGTTACGCCTGTACTTGCTTCCTGAGCTGAAATTGATGCTGCCACAGTAAAAGCACTCGCCCCTACAGCAACCGAAACTGTTCCCGTTCCACCTGAACCAGAAATAGTAAGTGATTGAGCCGCAATAAGACTTGCAGTAGGCACCACTGAGGTTACATTCTGTGTAGATGTAGTACCAAAATCAACAGTGGCATTACCTGCTGTTATTGAATTATTTGCCAAATCTTTAGATGCAGCACCTGTGATACTTACATTAATAGTTTGATTAGCATTTGCACCCACTTGAAAAGACTGAGACGAAAAAGAACCATCTAATAATTTAAGGCCATTAAACTCTGTAGTACTTGCAATACGATCGACCTCTTGAACCAATTGGTTCACCTCGGCTTGAATCGAGGCTCTATCAGATGAAGAGTTGGTTGCATTAGCTGATTGAATGGACAATTCTCGCATACGCTGCAAAAGGTCACCCGTTTGAGACAGTGCACCCTCAGCTGTTTGCGCCAGAGAAATACCATCATTGGCATTACGCGCTGCTTGATTAAGACCTCTAATCTGAGAAGTCATACGGTCAGAAATCGCCAAACCCGCCGCATCATCTTTTGCACTATTAATCCGTAATCCAGAAGATAATCGTTGCAAAGAAGTTGCTAAAGAGCTTTGTGATTTATTTAGGTTACGCTGAGAATTCAGCGATAATACGTTGGTGTTGATTACTTGTGCCATGATAACTCTCCTAATTTATGCCCCTAGACTCTTCTAGCAACATTTTCTTAATCTATAATTCGAAAACTTTTATTCAGTATTTTTTAAATTCACTTATGTTAGCGACCACATATTTTTAAACTTTAATAATATTTTAAAAAATTCTTTATATAATTCCCTTACTCTATATATTGATGAAGTAACACGGCCATAATCGCCTCTCATCACATCAAAGATACTATTACTTCAAAAGTCGTAACCACGCGAAAATCAAATCATTTCTATCCTAAAAAAAATAATAGAGAAGTTAAAACCCAACTGTTTTTATGCTAACCTTAAACCACTTTGAAAGTACCTCTAGCAACAGCTACAAGACTTAATATACCTAATTAATCATGCCTATATCAGCAGTAATACACACACAAACACAAAATTTATTACGCCATGCACTTAAAGTTCATCAAGAAAATGATATAGATGCTGCCAAAAAAATTTATCAAGAAATCTTATCTTTAAACCCCAACGAACCTGATGCACTCAACCTTCTAGGGATTATTTATTTTAATAATCACCAACTTGATAAAGCACTTGAGCTTCATAAAAGTGCCATTAGCAATAAAACGGGAGTCACTGAATTTCATAATAATCTTGGCAATGTATATTTTGAGATGCGTCAACTGGAGCTGGCACTGGAACAATTCAATATTGCTCACCAACTTGCCCCGGAATATGCTGTTGTAATTAACAATCTTGGTAATATTTATCAAGAAACAAACCAATTAGATAAAGCAATTTCTCAATATGAAAAAGCGCTCAGCATTGAACCAGGCTTAGTTGAAGCATCTAGAAACCTAGCCATTTCCTTATGGAAACTTAATCGCCAAGATGAAGCTGAACAAAAATATAATTCAGCCATGAAAAACCAGACTAAGGATGTACAGTATTTTCATAATATGGGTAACATTTATCGTTCACAAGGCAGGTTTTTTGAAGCAGAACAAGCATTTAACAATGGTTTAGCACTAGATCCCACGAATACTCAATTGAACCGTGATTTAGGTCTATTTCAACTGTCTCAGGAAAAATTTAAAGAAGGCTGGATTAACTACAGTAAAGGGAGAGTCCCAACAGAAAAACTAACCCACGCCTGCTCCCAATTATCGACCCCTTTATGGGATGGCTGCTCACTAGAAAACAAAACTATTCTTATCTATGGTGAACAAGGAATAGGCGACGAGATAATGTTTGCCCAACTTATTCCAGAAATTGCCAGACTGACAAAACAATGTATTATTGCTTGCGAAGCCCGACTCGCACCACTTTTTTCTCGTTCTTTTGAAAACGTTAAAATCATCTCTGGTTATCACAATGCCGATGAACTGAATAATTTAATCCAACAAAATGCTGTTGACTTTACATCTTTAATTGGTGATTTAACAAAGTTTTTACGGCCTGACACCGCCAGCTTTCCTAAACCAACAACCTATTTAAAGCCCAGCCCAGAAGCAGTTAATAAATGGAAAAAACGCTATCAAGCATTAGGAGATGGACTTAAAATTGGAATTTCCTGGAAAGGTGGAGTGCTAAGTCAATCAAGTACACCTCGCACGACAGATCTTGAACTTTGGCTAAATCTATTCAAATTACCTAATTGTCATTTTATTAACATGCAATATGGAGATCAATCACAAGAACTTCGTCAGTTAAAGGAACGGCATGGTATCACTCTCCACCACTGGGAAGACTCTTTACCTCTTCTTGATATGGATGACTTTGCAGCACAAACAGCTGCACTTGACTTAATTATATCTATTGATAACTCTACCGTTCATTTAGCTGGCGCAGTTGGAACACCTACGTGGTTACTATTGCCTTTGGCTCCTGACTGGCGCTGGGGTATTCAGAAACAAGATTCTCTTTGGTACGCTAATATCACTTTTTTTCACCAACGAATCCTAAATAACTGGAATCCTGTTTTTGTAGAAATTATCAATCGCTTAACGACTATCCAAAACAATAAAAACTTTCTTCATTACCTAGCTTTTGAGCAACTACCAACCGCACTTTTTATTCATAATTGTTCAGCTCAAAAAAAATGGGGAGAGACATATGCCAATAATGCCATTTCTCAAATATTAAATAATCTTCTTTTAAATGTTAAGAACATTTTCAGTAATGAACTCTCTCACTTTTCTTTATCAACGGATAAAGTGAGTGAAATTCACACTAAAGAACACCTTGAGCATTTTTGTCTTAGCAACCCCTTTCTAATAAATCAAATCAAAAAAACTGATCATATTATTATTAATGGCAAAGACTTATTAGGGAGCACTGAACATGATGCTCTAGTAGTACTAACAATTGCCTGCATAGCCAAAACACTTTATAGCAAACAGGTCTATATTATTAACTTGTCTATTAATTCTAATTTATACAAGCAAAATACAGTCCCCAACTCAATTTACCAACAACTTTTTAAGGTTCTGGATGGTGTTAGCACACAAGATTCTCTCAGTAGTAGCTTTTTAAACCAACAGCAAATTAACCATAACGCTTGCTTTAGCTGCATTCCTTTATATATTAAAAATAATTACCCACAATTTTCTGGAGAAAAAATAAATACTATTGTGTTTGCTGGTCTTGATGCACTAGCTGACGATGTTCTGGTTGAACTGACTAATTACATGAGTGTAATTGCTAGCAATGGCTTTAAAATAACTTTGTTAATTGAAGCTCAGACAGAAAATAAACCTACTACTCATTTTGAACAATTCTTGCTATCTCATCCTTTAAGTTCAGAACAAAACATCAATATTACTTATGCTCATGCTGCAAACACTTGGCTAGACTGCCTTGCCACAGCATGTTTATTAATATCGAGTGAGTCAGATTATATTATCGCCGCCTCCTATTTAAAAACACCCTGTATAGTTATTAACGATACTTTGGATAATAACTATTTGACAAAACATATAAATATTCAGCCCCCTTTATCCATTAATGAACCTGACATCTCTGACCGCCTCATTCAATGCACTTTAGCTATTTTAGAAGACCCCAAACTATTCTTACCTGCGCCTGAATTAAATACACTAACTCAAACGCCTTTGACAAAAAGCCAGGTTTGGAAGACTGCAGAGCCTATCTATATTTAAATAACCTTTCTTTAATTATCCACAACAAAAGAACGACTCTCTTGCCACATATTTGCACTCCACATTGGAAATACACTGCTGTTTCTCCATCCAGGTGAGCAAAACAAGTAAATAGCAATATCAGGGTATTCAACGGCTATAGAATCAACCATTCCTTTCCACCAGGCAGGAGGGCGGACAGTTATATGTGCATTTTCACCATTAGGTAACTTTGCAGCAGCTGAATAGCAAGCCGCATTGAGAACGATTGCTTTTGACGCATAAGAGAACATATCTCGAAGAACAGCAGGAACATCTGAAATAAAGATATGTTCAAGCACATCAAATGATACAACACAGTCTACTTTCTGCCGTTCATCCAAATCGCGTGCCGGCTCGTATCGAAAAGCATTTTCCAGCCTAAAATACTCAACTGCTGAGTTATTTGATTCATCATCAAATCCCTTTGCACTCCAATCAGACCCTCCACAACCATAATCTAATACAGTTGAAATAGAATGCTCATTTAAGATTGAACGTATTTGAGATCTGTACGGCCTTAGTTCAAAATCTGAAAAAGCCACCTCAATTCGTTGTTCATCAACTCTGTCATACCCTTCCTTGGCCATCGCATCATACATTTCTATTAATTCGAGTCCTTTTTTACTAAATTTCATATCACTCTCCTTACTACAGCTTTTTTAATTTATGGTATTCCCAATTCCAGAATAACCTTCTATTTAATCGTTTTTTATTCCAAAAACCTTTTGTATCATTAATTTCCCTGATTACACATGAGTCTCAGCTATAATCCACACATATATTGGAACCTCATATCGGCAGGGATAACAAAGCTCCAGAGCCATTAGCGGGACGTTTGTATAAAAGAGCTTTAGCAATTGTTTAGATTGTAAACCCCTATTATGCATTTAATTAGACACTCACAATCATTACTGATATCCAGCATATAAGGACGTATTTGTAGCTAAATAAATCTCTTGAATAACAAAATTATAAACCATTGATTTTGTTATTCTTTGATTGGTGGCCGCAAGGGCTAATTCGCTTATGAATAATCAATTTATTCCTGAACTCGTTCCTGAAATTGGTATTTTTAGTAAAATAATGGAAAAACTTTTACCCTTTCTATGTCTGCAGGCTTTTATTTTACCAAATTAAACAGTTTTCTTCGCGCAATTTTCTAGCCACTTCTAGCGCAATATCACGCTACTTTCCTCGTAGAGTTGTTTTAACTCCAGCCAAAGCAGTCGCCCTTATACTCACTTTCTAAACAATACTTTCTTCAAACCTTAAGTTTTTATTGCTCATATAGTTACTGCAAGGTATTTTGCAACTAAACATAAATTCAGATATACAAGCAAAACACTCTTCTTTTCATTTTTATTTTATAAGGTGGCAATTATCTGCCCTTGCTAGTTTCCATCTGTCAAAAAACATAATATTAGACAGCAAGCATATGATTTATAACGTATTTAATACCATTGGCACTCAAGATGCTGTAATCACAGCAAACGATTAAAAATCTATTGAGGAGTCAATAAAATGCCACAAATAATTAACACCAACATTGCCTCGTTAAATTCGCAGCGCAATTTAAACGGGTCTCAAAGATCTCTAGAAACCTCCCTTCAACGCTTATCATCAGGGTTACGCATTAACAGTGCTAAAGATGATGCTGCTGGGCTTGCCATATCTGATCGAATGACCGCACAAATACGTGGTTATAATCAGGCTATGCGTAATGCTAATGATGGTATATCTTTAGCACAAACGGCTGAGGGAGCTTTAGGGGCAGGCACCGACCTATTACAACGAATTCGTGAACTAGCTATTCAATCTGCTAACTCAACTAACTCTGCATCTGACCGTGCGTCATTACAAGCAGAAGTAAATCAACTAAAACAAGAGTTAGACCGCGTTTCTAGCCAGACTGAGTTTAATGGTTTGAAACTGCTGGATGGAACCTTTACCTCTCAAGCCTTTCAAGTCGGCGCAAATGCCAACCAAACCATAAACGTATCGCTTGCAGGTTCATCAACCAATGATTTACAAGACAATCAAATTTTGTCACGAAACCAAACAGTGAACCAAGGAACAGGCTCGGCAACACTTGCTAATGCGACAGTACCAGTAGCTAATACTATTACAGCACAAACCTTAACTGTTAGCGGCCCATTAGGAGCAGTTAATGATATTAACGTTCTTGCTGGCGCTTCTGCATTTGATATAGCTGCACAAATATCAACCCGCGAAGGTGAAACCTCAGTAACAGCTGATGCTTCTAATGAACTGACACTCAGTACAATTACAAATCCTGGGACTGTTTCATTTGATCTCTCAACAAGTAACAGCACTGGTACAAAAACAATTACAGCGCAGGTAACGAACGCTCCACAAGATTACAGCTCTCTGGTCACCGAAATAAATAGGCAAGCTGGAACCACTGGGGTAACCGCTGTTCTAAAAGCCGATGGAAATATAAAATTATCTCAACCCGATGGAAAAGATATCGTCGTTGAAAACTTTTCACACAGCGTCGCAAGTTCTGCAATTAGCGTACAAGGTCTAGATCTTGCCACAGCGACAGTTTTAACTGAAGGAGCTGCTAATGGTACTCGTGTAGCTGGAGTAATTACCTTCCATTCTTCTGGTACCTTTACCGCCTCTTCAAGTGATGCAGTCGGTGCTGGTAGTATTTTTAATGTAGCCCTTGATACCCAAGTGGGTTCCTTAGCCCATAAGCTTAATACAATTGATATTAGCTCTATTGATGGTTCACAAGATGCACTAGCCATAGTAGATGCATCGTTAGAACAAATTGATAATATGCGCGCTTCCTTGGGTGCCATACAAAATCGCATGGAAACAACGATTAGTAACCTGGAAATTCAAAGCGAAAATATTAGTGCTGCGCGTTCTCGTATTATGGATGCAGATTTTGCCGCAGAAACTGCCGCATTAGCCCGTAACCAAATCTTGCAACAGGCTGGTACTGCAATGCTGGCTCAGGCTAATCAACTTCCACAAGGTGTTTTGGCTTTATTACAAGGTTAGTAAAAAACTTAAGCTTCTATGGGGGGCGACTCCTCTCCTATGGAAGCTTTTGTCTTGTGGTCAATCGCAAGGCTCAACAAATTGGAGTTTGATTAATTAACAAATAAGACATTTTAAAACCAGGCAGAAGTTTGCCGCATTATTTATTCATCAACTGTTGTTCCCAACAAGCAATTATTTCTTTTTTATTATCAACCTCAATCTCTTTAATTTGTTCGATTGCTCTCCTCAACAATTCTTCCCGTAACTGTTGATCACTAATCTTTTCTGCTAATTCTGAAAGCCCATACAAAGCAACTGGACAGTTTTCATTTTTTTCCAAAAGGTCACGATATAACGCTTCAGCTATTATCAACTCCTCTTGTTGTATAAATTCCGCTGCTTGTTCAATTTGTATTTTGAGTTCTGGAAACGCTTCCTGCATTAATCGTTGGTTCATAACTTTTTGCCTACTACGTTAATCATTCAATTTTACTATTCATTCTATTACAACAGACTACCAGTTAAACGATTTTTTTGTAAGTAAGCTATTAATTTTAATAATAGAAAATATTTATGATGTTCCTTAGGGTATCCAGCTGTTAATTTCAGGAAACAGATTGAGCAACTTTTCCTGCAATACCCTCTTTGCCTGCTCATCTCCATGTACCAGCCTAATCTCCTTTGGTTTAATTCGCATTCTACTAACAAAACGAACCAATGAGGCCTGGTCCGCATGGGCAGAATATCCGCTTAATGTATACACTCCAGCATTAATTGTATATCGTTGCTTATCAATTTCTACATAACCCTTTTTATCAGAAAATTGCTGTATTATTCGACCCGCCGTACCCACTGCCTGATAACCTACAAAGAGAATATCCGTTCTTGTGTCTTCGATTAGTGCTTTTAGATAATTAACAATTCTACCACCAGCACACATTCCGCTCGCTGCTATCACAATACAGGGCCTGGCTGTTTTCTTTAAATACTCAACGGTTGCAAGATGTTCCTTATGTGCATTTATAGTGGTTAACTGTTCAAATGATAAAGGGTGCCGATCATTTATTAATTTTACTTTTGCCTCTGCATCCCAATAGGGTTTCAATGTTTTATAGGCTTCTGTAAATTTACTTGCTAGAGGGGAGTCCACAATAATTTCCAAATCATCCCAGACTAATTTCTGATAAACCATGTTATTTTTGTTTCGATATATAATTTCTTCTAGCTCATAAAGTAATTCTTGCGTTCGTCCAATACTAAAAGCAGGGATTAAGATGACGCCTTTATTTTGTAAACATTGGATAATCAACTGTTTTAACTGCTTTTTTCTTTCCTTACGGTTAATATGATTTCTGTCACCATAAGTGCTTTCCAGTATTAAAACGTCTGCTTTATAAGGTGCCTTCGGATTTGGCAACAAGGGTGTATAAGGCCCTCCTAAATCCCCTGAAAAGATAATCCGTTGCTGATTTACATCACATTCTATAAAAGCAGAGCCTAGAATATGTCCAGCTGGTTTAAACTTAATTTTTAATTGCTTATTTTCAGATAAGGATATTTTTTGCCATTGACCATAAGGAATCTCTGATTAAGTCCCCCCTAAAAAATGAGATAATATGGCTTTAGAATAGATACACAGGGATCTGCCAAA
>ENA-ORXI01000050-ORXI01000050.1-sediment-metagenome-genome-assembly--contig:-NODE-50-length-73225-cov-11.231312_pt1 | contig 73225 bp, 59 predicted proteins | sample MGYA00237861_ERZ511468 | MGnify/ENA primary metagenome ERZ511468 (study PRJEB26299, sample SAMN06266213) | sediment metagenome | isolation source: Hudson Canyon methane seep mesocosm | place: USA:Hudson...
TTATCAAGAAATTTTGTTTTTATGTTTTTTGGCTGTAAAGAATCAGTGACTCAAATGCATTTTGACATTGATATGTCACATGTTTTTCATACCGCCATTTATGGTAAAAAAACTATTTCCTTATTTCCTTTTGAACAAGGTAAAAACTTACATCGTTACCCATTTACTTGCCGAAGTTATGTCGATATTCACAATCCGGACTTTGTGCAATACCCGGGATTAAAAAAAGTGAAAGGTTTTCAGACAGTCCTTGAACCTGGGGAGACATTATATATACCAAGTGGCTATTGGCATCATATTGTTTATGATGAAGCCAGTTGTGCTATTTCACTTCGCTGTAGCAGCAGGACATGGCAAGGTAAGCTTCATGGTTTTTACAATTTGATTATTATGTCTACCCTTGATCGGGTAATGAATAAAATAGCACCGAAACTCTGGTTTAGCTGGAAGAAAAAACAGGCTTTAAAAAATTAACAGATTTTATTAAATTTTATGCTTTGATTGCTCAGTTAGTCTTTACTGGTTTTCCTTTGTGCACTGAATTAATAAGCTGCATGTGAGCAGTGACAAAACTAATTGTATTCGTCCATAATTTGTGGCTCTAAAAAAGCTAACATTTCCAATGGTTCATCATCAATAGATTCGTGTTCAAAAACTAAAGTATCATCAACATATAAAGCCATATAATCTGATAAAGAAAGCTGACCAGCATCATTAGTATGATTAAATTGTAAGCTAGCAGATAAGCCAATAACCAGAAACATAACACTGGCAATCAACAAAACAGGCGCTGAAAATCTGATAATCGGTTTATTACTTTCATAACATTTCTTTATAAATGTTATTGGCATTTGTTGTATTGTCTGCTGTTGCTCAGGTAGTTTATTAATGATCATGTTTGCAAGTTGCTGATCAAATTGGCAATCTGATGAGCTGTTATCTTTTTCTATAGAAAACCCCATAAATGAATCTAAAGCTAAAGCTTCTTTTTGCAAGTCACTAAGACTTTTAGAGTCTAGTAATAATTGTTGCATAGCCGGACGATCCTGCTCTGGCCATGCCAGGGGATAACCGCCATAACATTGAATAATTTTTTTTGCTCTATCAACTGATATCATTAGTCAATCCCCTTTCATTGTTATTATTCGATGCAATTGTCTGCTTATAAAGTGTTCTTAACTTTCTCCGTCCTCTGGCCAATAATGATTCCAATGCATCAACGCTAATTCCTAAAACAATTGCTGCTTCATTATTACTAAGTCCTTTAATTGCACACAGTGTAATTGCCGTTCTTTGTCTTTCTGGTAAAGCTGAAATCGCAATTTTTTGCATGGCCAAATCAGACTCAATATTGATCAGCCTTTCAATAAAGGCATTTTCATCTACAATGTTTTCATCGTAATCTGGTTTATATTCCAGTCTTTGTTTACGTAACTGATCAATACTTTGATTGTAAGCCACTTTATATAACCAGGCTTTTACTGAGACGCCTTTATCTTGCCAAACAGGCGCTTTACACCATAAACGGATAAATGTTTCTTGAGCAATATCTTCAGCATCACTTCTTTGTGAGAAGTAGCGCATAGCAAAGGCAGTAACAGCACTTAGATGTCGCTGCATTAATTGTGAGAATGCAACTTTATCTCCTTGCGCGATTAATGCTAAAAGAGCCTTATCATCCATTTGCTTCTGCAGTTTAATCATTTTCTTTAGTGTCCCCACACTCTGAATTTTAATGCAATAGCAGCAATCTTTAATTCAGAGTATGGAAATAATATGCCCTATTTTTTTGCTTTACGCATTTGAGCCATAGCCTGTATTTCTTCCTGAGTCACTATCTGGTCATTATTACTATCCAGTCTTGCAAACATTCTTTCTGAAGAGGCTTTATTCTCTTCAAAGCTAATTACACCATCGCCATCAGCATCAATTTTAGGAAAATAATGTTTAGGTTTTTTAAAGCGAGATTTTTGAGATTTACGTTCGTCTTCAGATAGAAAACCATCGTTGTCTTTGTCTAGTTTAGTGAACTTTTTTTCAGCTCGTTTTAGTTTTGCATCAAGATACTCTTGTTTGCTTATTAAACCATCATTATCTGTATCAATTTTTGATTTTCTATCTTTGTTGAAATTCTTATGGCTAGCCTTGGTATTATTTTTAAACTCTTCTCGACTCACAACGCCATCGTTATCCGTATCCATCTTATTAAAGCGCTGCTCCATTGCAATATCAAATTCGGCTTTAGTTACCCTATTGTCATTATTTGCATCGAACTTATTAATAAATTTACTTAAGTGCCCCCCTTGTCCTTTCTGTTGCGGGTATGCAAAAGAATTACTGCTAAAAGCAGTCGCTGATAAAAGGACAACAGTACACACGGTGAATTGCTTTTTCATTTTATTTACCTTGAATATGGAATAATTTAACTAAATATTTAATGATTTTTAAAAACTATCGTATATATAACGTCGCTAGAGTAAAAAACTGTCTATATCATTACATAAGTTTTGAACACTTCTATTAAAAGCAAGTGAGAGTTATATATCGTATTGTATAAGTCGGTTTAAAAGAGACAAAGAGAAATTAACAGGCAGGGAGGAGAATTTTATATCGATTTTCAGCCCTCCTGCTGTTAGGGAGGGCTGAAAAGACAGCTTAAGTCTTTAGCTTTAAATCAGAATACTTGGCATAAACCCAGTCACCTAGTATAAAAACGACTAATGATGCGCCAAGTAAAGGCATAAAAATAGAGAAGCCAATGGTTGTTCCAATTAACCAGCGGGGTTGCTTATAATCTCTGGGAGGTTTTGGAGCACCTAGCTTGCCTTTGGGTCGTCTTTGCAGCCATAAAACTACACCGGAGACAGCCATAAAAATAAGTACCAGCGTAGTGACTAAAACCAGAACTAAATTCCATACCCCAAAATATTCACCACGATGTAGTTTAATGCCATAACTGACCGACTTTGCTAATAATGGCACTTTATCCCAATCGCTGGCAGCAAGTACTTTTCCAGTGTACTGATCAAAATGCATTGAGGGTCTTTCAGCAGGGTCATCAGAATTACGTTGAATAGCATAAGTATCCCGAATGTTATGTGGAATTTTTACATTCAGTTCACCTTGATAACCTCGGCTTTTGGCTTCAGAAATGACTTTATCAATCGAGATTTGTTCAGCGCCCATAAAATATTTAGATTTTAATTCTCTGGAATGAAATCCAGCGGGTGCAGACATTTTTAAGTTACGCTGTATGGAATGAAAAGCGTCACCCCAGACATCTGTCCATGGCAACCCGCTAATGAGTAAAAAAATAATAAAAAAGGAAAAATAAAATGCGGGAACTGCATGTAAGTCACGCCAAAACAAGCGTTTATTTTTATTTAAGCGAGGAATTAATGTTCCCATCACGCCTGTTTTTCCTCTGGGCCACCACATAATCAATCCTGTGGTCATTAACATTCCAATCCAGCAAGAAGAGAGTTCAACAAACTTGGTTCCTACTTTGCCGGTTAATAAATTTCCATGCAGGTCTTTCATAAATCCCATTAAACGGTCACTATTTTTCATAGTGCCTAAAATTGCACCTGTATAGGGGTTAATGAATACACTGGTTCTTTCCTGATTCATCACCATCTGTACTTTTTCAGGTCCATCTCCTGCCCATTCCATACTAGTTTGTATAGGTTTATGCATATGTTCAGCTTTAGCTCTAAATATGATTTCAGTACTACGGTCTGATTGTTGATAACTTTTAAAGCTACGTGCATCTAACTCTGGAACTGCTAATTTTGCATTAGCCATAAGTACTGAGGCGGGTAAAGCCTTTTCTGCAGGTTCTACAAATAATAGATCCTGATACATATATTCTTCATATTCATCTTCAAACAGATAAATACATCCACTCACACTAATAACGATAATTAATGGTATAAAAAGCAAGCCACAGAAAAAATGCCAGCGGATAATTAATTGATAGAGCTTACGGCTGGCAGCACGTTTTGCAATGGTAAGGTTTGAAGTCGCTGTTTCAGACATGGTAGTCACCTTCTAATAAATAAGGAATTTGCATCGCTAAAAACAAAACAGGGCTGCCTGAAAGGCAACCCTGTTTTGTTTTTCAGTTATATAAAGAAAGACTTAGAAGTTATAAGCAATACCACCGTATAACTGTAGTCCGTCTACTGTTCTGATGGAACGTTCACCGTTACGAGGGTCTCCGTTGCGAGGAGTACTATAACTAACTCGGTCTTCTTTTACATCGCCTATATTCAAGGCATGGAACCATAATTCATAAGGCCCTTTGTCATAAGTTAGACGTAGATTAATACGTTCATCTCTTTCAAATCGACCTTTTGTATCAAACGAGGAATTATCTACTGTTGAATAAGATGATTGTGAATCAACACCCAGCTCAATAGCCAAGCCTTCCATAGGCATAACAGCAACACGACCGTTAATATGATGCTCAGGAGAACTTCTTAATTCTTCTCCACTTAAGTCTGCACCTTTGTTGTCAATATATTCCTTGAAAGTATTACTTGAAAATGTATGGGTAATACCAAATCGGATAAAATCGTATGGTTGATATTCTATGACTGTTTCCACCCCTTGAATATTAACTTTCCCAGCATTTTCATTCCGGTCATTAAAACCATTGATATCAGTAGAAACTACATAATTCTTAATATCTTGATAATAATAAGAGGTGTCGTAAGTTAAGTCTCTATCTAGAATAGGTAATCTACCTCGTAGGCCCACCTCAAAATGTTCAGCTTCTTCAGGTTGTAAGGCTGAGTTGTTCCCACGCCCTGTAAATAATTGTCCTGTAGTCGGAACTAAAAAACCCTCACCATAAGCAAACCAGATTCGGTGATCATCAAGAAAATCATAACTAATGCCCACTTTAGGTAGAGTAGCTTTAAATTTGATGCTGCTATCAGATGTGACTGTTCCAGCCGCATTAAGATCCATATGATTTAACTCAATACTTTCATGTCTTACACCTGCTGTAATTTGCAGGTTTTCTATAGGTGAAAATTGTATCTGTGCAAATCCAGCATAAATATCGGTAGTGGAATAATCGTAATCGTTGTTATCAGGGTTGTAATCATCATTTGAGCCCTGGTAAATGTCTGTTCCAATAATGATATTGGCGTTCAGAAAATCAAAATCATGTTTTAAACTGGCCTTACCATTTACATCGATATCGATATCTTCACTAACTCCACCAAATCTGGAATCTCCATCTTCATCAAGATATTTGAAATTGAAATTAGCTTCTAAATGATCGACATCAGTTATGTCACGTTTATAAATTGCTGAACCTAAATAACTTTCTTCATTAGTGAAAAAACCACTATTAACACCTCTTACCGAGTTATCAGAATCAAATTCGGTTTGTGTTAATGTCCCGGGACTTGTTGAGTGTACATTTAGGTATGATCCACGAACAACTAGAGAAGAAACATCATCTGGATGAAAAATTAATTTTCCACTGGCTTGTTGCCTTTCTTCACCAACTTCATGTTCAATTCCACCGATTAAAGCTTGATCACGATAGGCACTTAAATTCCAGCTACTAAAATCTAACATGTAGCCAACGCCCTCAATATCGCCTTGTGTGCTTACACCTCCACGATAACGATCATAGTTCCCTGCTTCTGTCCAGAGCCGAGTTTTTTGCTCTGGTAATTGATTCGTGCCTTTACTAACAACATTAATAGTTCCACCAAATGCATTATTTGGATATAAGGCTGAGGTCGGGCCTTTGAATATTTCTATACGCTCAATATCTTGTGAATTAACCGTGTCACTAAACGCTTGAGTTGATCCACTTAAAGGACTTCCTAAGGCCGCACCATCGATAAGAGGGATAGTATAAGATTTACCACCAGCGGGTATACGAAGATTTCGAGACAAAGATTCCCCAGGAATTCTATCCAGCAATTCATCGGGTGTTACATATTTTAATCGTTTGATCTCATCCTGATTGACCACCGTAGATGCCATTGGTAATGTTTTAACATCAATACCACCAAGTTTTGCTTCAGCTACATTTGCAGTAACAGACATACTATCAAGTGTTAATACTGAACCTACAGTTGAGGCTGAAACCGTACTTGCAGCATCTTCAGCAAATACTGCATTAGAAAGAGGAAGGGTTAATAGGGGGATATACTTTATTAGTTGTTTTTTCATTCGATGCCTTTTTATTGATATCTTATATGTCAGTTATTAATGACACTCAGCAAAAGCTGTACCAAAGTTAAGACAGGTTTAAAAATATTGAGATAATCAGGGTTGGGTAGGGTGAATAACCTTTAATAAAACAATCGGTTAAGGTTGTGTAGGTTTTTTGCAACAATAATTTAAAAATGAATAATCATGCTATTTTTCGTATCTTGAACAACAAAGTAGAACTATTCCCTTATTAAAAAGTAGGTTATTTAACCTACAAAACTGGGTTATATAACACAGTTATGTTTCAGGATTGTGAAGAGATTGCTGGTTTATTCTATTAAGCTTTTTCAAGCATCAGAGTACATTCTTGTTCCTCTGATGATAGTGTCCCTGCTAGAAACAGGGGGAAAGGGTTAAATGGCATTAAGTTAAGCTATTTAAGGAAAATGTTTTGGCTATGTCACCGTTAAGTGTGGGTTTTGTGGCTCTTAAGCCCTCTCCTGCTGGAGGGGGTGGGCCGACTGTATGGATGCAGGAGGTAGAGCAATGCAGGAGCAATTGCCGAGAGGAGAATATTAAAGAAGAAGGGAATTGTTTTATTTCTCCTCACCCCTCCCTCTCCAGCAGGAGAGGGCTTTTAAGAGCGTTTTCAACACTTAACGATGACATAAGCAAATGCTTTTGCTCTTAAGCCCTCTCTTGATGGAGGGGGTTGGGGGTGGAGAAATCAAAACAGACTCTTTCCATCATTAACTTAATGATATTGAGAAAGGGCTGGTTAGTTCAAAAGGGTTATATGTTAATAGTTTGTTATTGTTGTTCTAGCATATATGGTTCAGCCAGTAATGGTTCCAACCCCCAAAATAATTAATAAACAAGCACTTGCTCGCTCCAGTACTGATCGCCATACTTGCATGATTTCTCTAATTCTTTGGCCAAAATAGGCCATACCAATACCAAATACCAAGGCTGGAACCAGTACAGCGCCAACACCAAAACTAAAGCCTAATAAAAAACCTGAAAAGGCACTGGCTGTTGCCGCAGCTGTAAGCATAATTGTGGCAAGTGGTGCACAGGGTGTGGCAGCCATACCAACGCCCATAAAAAATAAGCCACTTGGTAAAAAACGGTTGTCTTGTAATTTGTGTCTATTACCATGAGATCCACAGGCTGATTTATTTCGATAGGATCGCCAAAAAATAAGCAGTCCAACAGAAACAGTGGCACCACCCAGCATCCATGCAACCAGTGGCGTATGAATCATTTTTTCAATGGATGCGCCTGCATAACCTGATAAAGCCCCCAGTGCAGTGTAGCTGCACATGCGACCCAAGGAAAAAGGTAAAATAATTTTCCATGAGTCTCTGATACCGCCTTCTTTTGATAAAAAAACGGGGCCCAGGTAGGGCAAACAGGTAATTGTGCATGGCCCAATACCAAAGACTAAACCGATAATAAAGACAGTGGGTAAATTGAGTAGATAGTCTCCCATTAGCAACTACTACAACTACTTGTGCCACAAGTACTGGCTTGAGTTTTCGAAAACTTGGGATCGAGAGTAGATTTGTATTGCTCTGCCAGCTCTAAAGCCTGTTGATCAGTTGCAGGAGCCAATTGTTCGTTTTCTTCTTTTTCATATTGATATGATTCCTGACCAATAATGGCTGCACCATAAGCTGTTGTAACTTGTGGAAATTCAGGAATAACCAGCCGCTTACCTAGCTCATCTTCTAATGAAGCTACCAGACCTTTATTAAGCGCTGGACCGCCATCAAAATAAAGTAATTCTTGCACTCCAACCCGCTTAACTAACCGAATGGTTCGCTTAGCGATTGAAAAATGAATACCTTTAACAATTTCTTCTCGTCCATGCCCTTTCCCCAGCAGACCTATGATTTCAGACTCTGCAAATACAGCACAGGTTGCATTAACTGCAGCTGGCGTTCCTTCGGCGTTATAGTGGAATTCACCTAAATCTGTGGTTTCAATTTCTAGGTTCCTTGCCGCCATATCTAAAAAACGCCCAGTACCCGCAGCGCAACGGTCATTCATAGCAAAATTAGAGACATTACCGTCTTCATCTAGACTAATGGCTTTTGAATCTTGTCCACCTATATTGATAATAGTTCTAATGGTTCCAAATGGTTTTCCGACCTGTTTAGCACCAATGGCATTGGCCGTAATTTCACTAATGGTTTCATCAGCATCTTCAAATAATTTTCGACCGTAGCCTGTTGTGGTTAAATAAGTAATATCTTTTCTTTTTAAACCAATTTCAGCAAGTAAAGACAAAAAAGCTTCTTGGGCATTTTTGTATACTAAAGCCCCTGTTTTTGCGACTTTACTGCCAATAATTTGTCTATCTGCATCAGTGACTGCAACTTTTACAGCGGTTGAACCAATATCTATACCTGCAAAATACTCCATTACTTTCTCCTACTTCTTGCTTTTAATGATTCAACAAAGGCTTCTATTCTTGTTGATAATTGCCCACCTTGGCTGGGACTGTAATCTGTTTCTATGTACAACATGGGAATCCCTTCTTTTTCTAAGGCTTTAGCCACACTGCGTTGTTCCATTTCATAAACTCCACAGCCTGCAAAAGCTTGGTAAATGACGCCATCTGCATTCGATGAACGTACCAGCTCAATTAAGCGACGAATCCTATCGTCATTCATAGTGAAAATAGGGCAGGTACAAGATTTTAAATAACGGTCTGCCACCGCATCCACCATGTCATACATAAACCATTCATCCACTGAAACCATATCATTTAATAAACGATTAGAAGAACAGGTTTCATCTGCCACTATCACAGCATCTGATTGCTCTATCATTAAAGGCACTTTTAAATTGGGAAACACGGGTGGAGAACCTGTGAAAACTATACGAGGCGAGCGTTTCCCTGCGGTGTTATATTGATCCTTAACTCGTTGATCAATTTCATCAGCCAGTTTTTCTGTTGCTAGCGTCCAGCGTTCCAGATCATCAAAAAAGAAGGCGTTAGTCACTACAAACATATCTTTACCTAAGAAAGGTAACGGGGTTAATTTTCTTGCTTCGTTCAATCGGTGATAAGCATTTTGGGCCCGGCCAATTTTACCAATCGTTTCTTTTAACCTTTTTTTAGTTACTTTTGTGCCAGTAATCTTTCCGACTTCTTTAGTAAACTGCCTAACTGAGCGCCGCCAATATTCTCTACCAATTTCTGATTCTTTGACAGGAGGTAATTCCATATCGTAAATTTTGTAGCCCATTTCACGCATCATGCCTGCCGATTTCTTTTTTTGGTCGCAAGTGGTGGGGTTTACAATCGTTTTAATACCGGCACTATAAGGGTTGGTTTTACTTTTCAGCATGCCCAGTGAGGCCTTGACTAATGAGCAAGATTTAGCAGGCATAAACTCTCCTCCTGCTTCTTCATCGGTATAAAAACCATTACACATTCGCACGGGAATTCCCCCTGCAGCATGAATAATTTCATCAGGCACTTGCACACACATGGTGCCAATCATTTCTTTATCTGGATGAGGTTTTATACCTTCACAATAAACATCCCTGAACAAGTCATAAAAGTATTGCATGGCTTTGGGGTTTTCAGAAAAGTCTTTTTCAATCACATCTAAAACCTGCATTGCTTCCATGCCCTGATGGCGAATATGGCGTTGCTGGCTATCTTCAATTTCACGTTGTTCTGTTTCAGTCGTCATTTTTTTCTATCCCCATACGTTTAGAAAATCCACCACGGGTTGCTTCAAAAACTGTTTTGCCTATTAGGTCAACCTTAAGAGCTCCCTCCTCTGGGCAGGCAGCTACGCACTTCAAACACAAAATACAGTCATCTCTCAAAATATCAACACTCTTTATATCATCTGCAATCGGTTTGATCTGCATATCACAGACACGATAACAATCTCCGCAAACCGTACATTTGGAGCCGTCTTTTTTTAGTTTTAGTATTGATAGTTTTGAAAAAATAAAATGGAAAGCACTCATCGGACAAAAAAAGCAGAAGAAACGTTTTTTGATAAATGAGCCGACAAGAAATAAGCCGGTAATAAACATACCTAATGCAGTCAGTGCCATTTTAGTATTGCTAGAAAAATCGATAGTCCATTGCGAAAAATCGCCATTGAAAGCAGGAATAATCATCCGTGCTGGGCAAATTTTACAAAAAGGCACTCCCCAGTCATGAGAGATAAACTGCCCGCCAATAGCTAGTGGAATAAAAATTAAAGCTAATAACAAAAAATATTTAATGACTTTAAGTTTATTAAAATGGTCGTCGCTGTAATTGCTGTAAGGAATTCCCATTCTCTTACGAATGCCTGTTATCCAGTCTTGAATAGTCCCTAAAGGACAGATAAAGCCACACCATGCTTTATTTAGCGCTACAAACCATAAAATAAACAAGCCAAAGCCACTGAGCACCACAATGCCGGCTGGGCTAAATAAACGTTCCCAGGGCTGAGCCAGCTGGTGTTGCAAGGGCAGTAAATAACAAACGCCGGCATTACCTTGGCTGTTATATCCACAAGAAAAGGTGGGTAAGCTATTACCTAGGTCAATGGCTAAATGGCCACCATAAACCAGGAAAACAAATGCTGCTAATTGAAACCAGAAACGAAAAGGGCGCAGGTCAATTCGATCAATACGCGACTTAATGCTCATCAAACGACTCCTCTTTGAATGGTTTGACCCGTCTTTTACGATAACCGTACCCTCCAACGCCCATAACTAACATGCCGGCACTAGCAAACCATAAGGCTTGTTCAGATGACTTGCCTGCAAGTTGCTGTGGATAGTAGCGTCCAGTTGTGGCGATGGAATATTGTGTTTTGCTATAAGGTATATCAGCTAAAGCCCCTGCTTCATTTGTCTGATATTCTGCAGTGACTAGATAACTGTCTCTGACACGAACACGACCACCATGCCCACGCTCTACTTTCTTACCTTGTTTTTCTGCCTTGTCTGGATCAAAAAAGTTATCCTGAATAACTTGAAAGCTGGCTATTCCTTGTTCATTACTTTGTGTAGATTTAATCCAGCCTTTTTTAGTTTCAAGTTTTACATCAGCACCCACAGCAGGCTTTCCTTGATGAAAAATTTGAAATTTTAATTCTGTCCCAGAACGAATACGGGTATGAAAGTCCTCTTCAGGTAATCTTAATCGTACAATATCTAAAGGTGCATCACTCCATTGATGGGGATTAACCAGGCTTCTATCGTACTTATGTCCATTTCGACAGTTATGTTTTAACACTTCGGCTTTTGCCGTTTTTACTGCGAGTGTGTCATTATTGACCAATCGTTCAACAAAGTAAGCGTTGTAATAACCTTCATCAGGCATTGGGAAACGAATTGATTGCTGGGTATCCTGTTTTGATATTTGAGGCGTGTTCATTGCTTCCTGCACATTTAACAAATAAAATTCGCCTTCAGCAGTATTTAAATATTTCGATTGATGCAGGCTATCACCCTGACGTAACCACAACTGTTTAACGTCAACGCCATTGTCAACATGGACATAACCACCATGACGCATTTGCATTTTTTTAACCATTGCTCTTTCAGGTGGTTGATCTGAAAACCATAACTGAGGAGTGCTAGCAAATAGTTTGCTACTAAAAAATAAAAAGAGCAGTGTAAAAGAGATATATTGCTTCATGGTTACTCCAATTTGACGATTGTTAGCAATGTAGAAAATGATCCAAAAGAAACTAAAAGCATAAATTAAGCCAACATAAGGATGTTTCGAGTGTTCAACTTGGTTTGCCCTAATGGTTAGCATATTTATGATTAAATACATTTGATTAACGTGCCAGTATTCAACAACCGTCGTTAAAAAATATTTTTATACAGGATTTTAAATAAGGCTTGAATTACTGTAACGCTCAACAAGTTGAAAAGTAGGTCATATCCCCTATTTGATTGTGGGATATGACTTACAAATAACATCAGATAAAACTTACACTTTATAATTTCAATTAATAACGACAGTTTTTTTTTATTGATCCGTTGAATTGGTTAATATCATTTGAGTTTTTAAAGTTTACCTGATTACGTACGAGTTTCAGTTATTTAACAAAACCACCTACTTAGCCGCTATACGTCATCTCGGCAGGGATTGCCGAGATCCAGAATCCAAGGATGGTATCGCTATAGAAACAAGTTTATGCTAATAATTCAGATCGTACATCCCTATACACTGGATACCAGCGATCCCTGCTGGTATGACGGGACCAGGGGTTCGTTTAGTTGACTGAAGCTCTTGGGTAATCAGGAAAGTTTATAAACTGAATTCTGTTAATAAAATTATTAATGGTTCATTATTTGCTTGAAAATACAGTTTTGTTTGATAATTTAGTTGGATGGGTTTTCAAGTATTTAGCCTTAGCTTTATAGACAGAGGATGAAATTCCTAATTGTGAGCTATAGATTTACATGGTTATATACAAACCACAGGTTGATTAAAAAAAGATTTGTAGAGCGGACTTCAGTCCGCCATATAGGTGGTTTATGACAGTCATTGCGGACTAAAGTCCACCCTACAGTTTTTCACCTGTGGTTAGTTAATAGCCATATAGATTTATTACTTACACAGAAATACATGCTTTATTTAAAGATGCATTCCTTAACACTTTTGGATCGACATATATAGATGAATTCCCTTATTAGCTGGTTTACCCGTAACAGCATTGCCGCCAATTTACTTATGCTTGCCATCCTGTTATGGGGAATTGCATCATTAGGAAAAATTATTGTTGAAGCCCATCCTGCGTCACAAATGGACAGTATTACTGTTACTGTGGCATACCGAGGAGCAACACCAGCTGAAGTTGAAGAAAGTATTGTTATTCGTATTGAAGAGATTACTCAAGACCTTGAGGGGATTAAAAGTATAAGTTCTTCAGCCGTTGAAAGTAGTGCCACTGTTACTTTTGAAGTCCTTGAAAATTACGACCCCAGAAAATTACTGGAAGATATAAAAGCTCGGGTTGATACCATTAATACCTTTCCTGATGATAGTGAGAGACCCGTTATTGCCGTTGCACAAAGACGCTGGGAAGTGATTAGCGTGATTGTTGCTGCGGATATTCCTGAGAGTGAATTACGAAAAGTTGGAGAATGGGTTCGTGATGACATTGCTGCGCTACCTGGTGTTTCTTTAGTTCAATTAACCTCTGTCAGGCCATATGAAGTCGCTATTGAGGTATCTGAAAAAAACCTGCGCCGGTACGGTTTAACACTGGGTGATGTGACTCAGTCTATTAAAAGTTCATCACTTAATTTACCTGCCGGAGTGGTGAAGTCTTCTGCTGGTGAAATTTTGTTACGTACTAAAGGTCAGGCTTATGTAAAAGCTGATTTTGAACGGATTATTCTATTGCCCCGTGAAGATGGCAGTCATTTACGGTTAGGTGATATAGCTACTGTTATTGATGGTTTTGAAGAAGAGCCTTTGTCCACTTCATTTAATGATAAACGAAGTGTGAAAATTGAAGTGTTCAGAGTTGGCAGTCAAAGTGTTATTGAAATTGCGCAGACGGTTAAGGATTATATAGCCGACAAACAAAGTACACTGCCGCCAGGTGTTGAATTGACCTATTGGCGAGATCATGCCAAATCAATCAAAATAAGATTATCCACACTGTTAAATAGTGCAGTGCAAAGTATGATTCTTATTTTTATTGTACTGACTTTGTTTCTACGCTTATCCATTGCAATCTGGGTGTCTGTTGGTATTCCTGTGGCTATTATTGGTTCTTTTGCATTGATGCCGATCATGGGAATAAGTATTAACTACACCAGTGTCGGCGCGTTTATTATGGTGTTGGGACTGGTAGTTGATGATGCCATTGTCACGGGTGAAAGTATCTACTCGCGCTTACGCAATAAACAAGACCCTGATGGCACAACGGCTGCTATTAAAGGAACGCAAGATGTTGCAGTGCCCGTCACCTTTGGTATGTTAACCACCATCATGGCTTTCTATGGCTTGATGATGAATACTGGCGGTTCATTTAGCCGTATTTTTAATGTAGTCCCTATTATTGTTATTTCAGTACTGATTTTTTCATTTATTGAATCGAAATTTATTTTGCCAGCTCATCTTAAATATCTGCGTATTGATGATAATGACGATGAACATATACTGAGCCGTTGGCAACGAGGTTTTGCAGATGGTTTAGAATCAGTTATTGAGCGTTTTTATACGCCCTTTTTAAGTAAAATAGTCCAGCGTCGTTATTTATCACTCTCTGTCTTTCTGGGCATTGCAATTGTATTAGTCACTTTGATTGCCAGTGGACAGATAGGCTTCACATTCTTCCCTAGAACTCAAAGCGATACAGCGAGAGGCTCGTTAACTATGCCTGTTGGCACTCCGTTTGAAACCACTGAAAAGCATGTGTACAAAATGGCTAAGGCGGCGGAACATTTACAGGAAAAATATATAGACCCTGAGACAGGTAAAAGTATTATTACTGCAATTTTTAGTTCGGTTGGCAGTACGGGAGGGGCAAGTAACCCTCAGTCACATCTCGGCAGAGTGATGTTTCAAATCGTGCCGCCAGAAGTTCGCTCATTAAGCATTAGTTCTCAGCAGCTAGCCAAAGAATGGAGGAGACAGATAGGTTCAATTCCTGGTGCGGAAAAAGTCAGTTTTGTTGGACATATCCGTCATGGTGGTATGCCACTGGATGTCGAATTAAAAGGCCAGGATTTTGAATTATTAACTGAGCTATCAGAGCAGGTGCAAAGTTATTTAATGGGGTATCCCGGAGTATTCGATATATCTGATAATTATGAACAGGGTAAAGAGGAGTTACAGCTTAGCATCAAGCCCGAAGCAGAACTTCTGGGGATAACACTGGATGATTTAGCTCGTCAGGTTCAACAGGCATTTCTTGGTCAGCAAGCACAGCGGATACAACGAGGACGAGATGATATTCGTATCGTTGTGCGTTACCCTGCAGCAGAACGACATTCACTTGCTAACCTGAATCAGATGTATATTCGTACGCCAGCAGGGGTAGAAGTTCCATTTGCCGATGTTGCTCAGATAAAGGTCGACCGAAGTGCTGCTGCAATCCATCGTACTGATCGTTTTCGTACACTTAATGTAACAGCCGATATCAACAAAAAGACGGTTCAGATGGAGGTATTAAAACGAGACCTGAAAGCATGGCTTAAACAAACAATTGGTTCACACCCAGGGATACAATACAGTCTAATAGGGGAAGCTAAGGACCAGGCCGAATCATTTTCCAGTGCCGTATCTGGCGCATTATTGGCACTAGTTGGAATTTATGCCATGCTTGCAATCCCTTTTAGATCGTACAGCCAGCCATTAATTATTATGTCTGCGATTCCTTTTGGTTTATTAGGAGCCATACTGGGCCATATGATCTTAGGTATCAACCTGACTATTAACAGTATTCTCGGAATGATTGCGCTGATTGGTATCGTGGTTAACGATAGTTTGGTACTGGTTGATTTTATCAATCGCAGAAAAAAGGCTGGGGATGATCTTCATATTGCCGTTACTCATGCGGGAGCAGCGCGTTTTCGTCCAATTATGTTAACCTCCCTAACAACTTTTGCGGGATTATTACCGCTGATGTTTGAAAAAAATGTACAGGCTCAATTTTTGATTCCTATGGCCGTTTCACTTGGTTTTGGCATTTTGTTTGCCACTTTTATCACCTTATTACTGATTCCTATTAATTATATGATTTTAGAAGATTTGTTTAGCTTTTTTCGAAGGTTTAGCGTTAAAGACAGAGAATTATCAAGAAGATAAACATGGCATTTAAAAATAAAAAAAACTTTTTACTAACACTTCCATGTATCGTGTCGCTTGGCTTAACACTTCCTGGTTGTAGTTATTTTAGCCCAACTGATTCGGCACCTGAAACAGTACAAATACCAGAACAATGGTCTTCTGAAAGCTCTGAAAAACAGGATTCAGTACGCCCATGGTTAGATGAGTTTTCAGACTCTCAGCTCAATACACTGGTTGCAGAAGCTTTTAGCCAAAACCCAAGCATACAAAGCTTAATTGCGGGTATTGAAATTGCAGAAGATCAAACCTGGTTGTCATGGTCTGCCTTCTCACCAAAAATAAATGCTGGCGTTAGAGCCAGTAGAAACCAGCGCAATAATGCTGCAGGATTTTCTGTCTCTTCCAGTCGGATTAATAACGTCGGTTTTGCTCTGGATTTTATATGGGAAATAGATCTTTGGTATAAGCTTGGCAATGAATTGGAAGCTACCCAGCATGAACAAACTGCATCTGAGTCTGATTTGCATGCTGCAGAACTTTCTTTAGCGGCTAATATTACAAAAACCTGGTTTGATGCCATTGTTGCGAAACAACAGGTTAAGCTGGCAGAAAAGACTATTGTTAGTTTTCAGAATGCTCTGGATATTATTGAGGGTGGTTATGATCGAGGGCTTTATCAAGCACTTGATGTGCGTCTGGCACGAAGCAGTTTATTAAATGCACAAGGTCGCAAGCAGAACTTTCTTAAAGTTCAGGATGAAACAACGCGTATTCTTGAGTCTTTGTTAGGTCGCTATCCTTCAGCAAACCTTGAATTACCCGAACAGCTTCCCTCTGTCACTCAATCTTTGCCGAACAGCGTCCCCTCAAGCTTACTTGAACGTAGACCCGATATTATTGCTGCTGAACAACGCTTTTTTGCTTCTGACCAACGGATGATAAAGGCCAGAAAAAATATGTTTCCAACCATACAAATCAGTGGAAGCGGCGGTACCAGTACACAGAAAATAGATGAAATTTTTAACCCTGAAGTTTTAGTCTGGAATATAGCGGGTAATCTGACCCAGCCTTTATTTCATGGTTCTCAATTATTTGCAGAACGTAGCCAGGCAAAAGCACGTGTAAAACAAGCGGCAGCCGATTATTCGCAGATTGTTTTAACTGCTTTTAAAGAGGTTGAAACCACCATGGCTGCAGAAAAATGGTTACAAAAGCAACAGGTACTCATGCAAGCTGAAACTATTGAATCTAATGAAGCTGAACGCTTGGCAGAAAATGATTATATTACAGGCCTGACAGATATTATCACTCTGCTGGAAGCACAGCGTCGTGCATTTGACTCGGAAAACAGCTTACTTGAATTACGTAAACAACGCTTGCAAAACCGCGTAAACCTTTATTTGGCACTCGGTGGCCCAGTACTTACCCCAACATCAAAATGAAATTAATTCGACAACTACTTCCTTTATTCATCATAGCAGTAGCGATATTGATTGCTTATGTTATTTTTTTAAATAAACCTGCTGCCAAACGCCGGCCCTCTCATCCAAAAACATTGACCGTTGAAACGGTCAAATTACAAGCACAAAACTTTCCTATACTTATTAGTACTCAGGGCATTGTTGAACCAAGGACAACGACTACATTGATTCCTCGTATTTCGGGTGAAATTATTAAAGTGTCTTCCAATTTTCGTCCTGGTGGATTTTTTGAGCCAGGCGATACGCTGATCACGATAGACTCAACAGACTATAAGCTGGATATAAAATCAGCTCAAGCCACACTCTCTGAAGCCGTATTTAATTTTAAAGAAGAGCAGGCGCAAGCAGATCAGGCTGCTGATAATTGGAAAAGATTAGGGCGAAGCGAAGCACCTTCGGATCTTGTGTTACATAAACCTCAACTGGCTAGAGCCCAGGCAGGTGTAGCATCGGCAAAAGCACAGCTGCAACGCGTTGAGTTGGATTTAAAACGGACACGGATTAAAGCACCCTATGCAGGCCGTATTCTGGAACAATTTGTTGACCGAGGGCAATACGTTTCTCCAGGTAATCCACTAGCTAAGATTTTTGCCATTGATTATGTGGAAGTTCGACTGCCTATTACAGAAAAACAACGTGGCATGATTAATTTACCGCGTTCTTATCGTGGTGATTCGAACAAGCCGTACAATGGCCCGGAAGCGACAGTTTATGCCTCTATAGGGGGTAAACAATTTGAATGGAAAGGTAAGGTCGTTAGAACTGAAGGCAGTGTTGATAGAGCCACTCGTCAGGTGTTTGTCATTGTACAGATTGATAACCCCTATCAAAGGCATAGCGACAACAGACCACCATTAGAAATTGGCCAATTTGTAAAAGCGGATATTCAAGGGCAAATTCTAGAAGATGTTTATGCGCTTCCTCGTACTGCTGTACAAGGGAACGATACTATTATGGTGGTTGACAAAGAAAGTCGTTTACAACGAAAAACCATCAATATTTTATGGGAAACTCAAGACAAGTTACTCGTTAAAGAGGGCTTATCAGCAGGGGAAGAGCTTTGTGTAACTTATGTCCCTTTTGCAGCAAATAATGCCAAGGTGAACCGAGCTTCGGATGCCGCTAAAGCAGGCAAACAAGGTCACAATCATAAAAAAGGCAAAGGGAAACGCGCGACTACTTCGCATTAATATTCTTAAGGGTCAAGGTAATAATATAGGATGCGCTGACAATAGGAAGCGCATCTCAGCCAAAGATTCGTTTCGTTCCACAGTACATCCTATATTCAAAAGTTTAAGTTAGGAAGTGAGGCCTTGGCCTCGCATAAATTAGGCGAGGCTAAAGAGGCTGTGAAAGTATTCCGAAATTAGGCAAAAAACTGCATTTCGGCAACGGATAATCAATAGCTTACAGCTAATTTTTGGCTGTTTTTAGTGGTTTTCTCGAATACTTTCACAGCCTCTAAAGCCTCACTTCCAACAATCAATACAAGAGATAAGCACATCCTATGAATTCACTAATCGTCTGGTTTGCACGTAACCGCGTTGCCGCCAACCTGCTGATGGGCGTGATTGTCCTTAGTGGCCTTCTCGTTATGCTAACCATGGTGCCCGTTGAATCATCACCACAATACGAGCGCAGTCGCTTGTTTGTTAAGTTCAACTATCCTGGTGGAACACCTGAAGATATAGAAAAATCAGTCACTAGCCGGATTGAAGAAGCCATTTACGATTTACCAGGAATAACTGAGCTACGCAGTACCTCCAGTGAAGGTGGCGGATCTGTCACCATGGAATCAGCGGATGGTTACGAATATAGAGAAGTGATGACGGATATTCAGTCCAGAGTAGACCTTATTCACAGTTTCCCTGAGGAGTTAGAAGACCTTGAAGTGGGCGTGATGTCCAGACGTTTTGAAGTGATTAGTATTTCAGTTAGCGGCGATTTACCAGAAACAGAGTTACGTACATTGGGTAAACAGGTACGTGATGAAATTGCTGACTTGCCTGGCGTTACTCAAGTTGATCTTACGGGTATTAGGCCCTTTGAAATTTCTATCGAAGTCTCTGAGCAGCAATTACGTGAATATGAACTCAGTATCCTTGATTTAGCAGAGGCTATTAGGCGCTCATCTATAGACCTTCCAGCAGGCGCTATTAAAACGGGTGATCATGAATTTTTAGTGCGGACTAAAGGCCAGCTTTATAAGGGCGCCGATTTTGCTGATATTGTGGTTAAGACTCGTTCTGATGGTACCAGCCTGCGTATCGGTGATATTGCACAAATACATGATAGCTTTGTAGATTTGCCCATTTTATCTCGTTTTAATGGCTCGCCCTCAGTGATGATTGAGATTTTTCGCCTAGGTAATCAAGATGCTTTAGAAATATCTCAACAAGTGAAGAGTTACTTGAGTGAAGCTCAAACCAGCATGCCGCCAGGCGTGACTATTGAATATTGGCGTGATCGTTCAAAATATATTAACAACCGTATTTCATCATTAATACAAACAGCAATACAAGGTGCTGTTTTAGTTTTTATCTTGTTAACCCTGTTTCTGCGAATGGAATTGGCTTTCTGGGTGGTACTGGGTATTCCAGTCTCGGTTATTGGTGCATTTGCCTTTATGCCGATGTTTGATGTCACCATCAATTACACCAGCATGTTTGCCTTTATTTTAGTTTTAGGGATTGTGGTTGATGATGCTATCGTCACCGGTGAAAATATTTATAAACATATGGGGACCGATGAAGACCCGACAGAAGCAGTTATACGCGGTACACAGGAAGTTGCGACAGCAGTAACCTTTGGGGTATTAACCACGATTGTTGCCTTTGCTGCTTTATTAACCATGGAAGGAGCGCGCAGTAAGATGTTTACCATGATTCCTGCGATTGTTATTCCAGTCTTGATACTGTCATTAGTTGAAACCAAGCTGATTTTACCTGCGCATCTTAAACATATGCGGGAAGAGAAAACTTTTCCTTTATTAAAAAGAGCTCAAGACAAAGTCAGTTATTATCTGGATTACTTTATTAATGAGTTTTATCAACCTTTTTTAAATAAAGCCCTAAAGCGACCTGGGCTAACACTGGCCCTGTTTTTTAGCGTTTTAGTGATTATTTGTAGCACTATTTTTAGTGGCTGGATACGATTTACTTTTTTTCCACGGGTACAAAGTGAAATTGCCAGGTCGCAATTAACACTGCCCGAAGGTACGCCTTATGAAGTTACCAGTCAGCATATTGCTCGTATTGAAAAAGCAGCGTTGGCAATACGTGATAAATATAATAGCCAGAATCCAGATGAAAAGATTATAACCAATGTCTACTCTACAGTAAGTATTCAGGGGAGCGTGCGTATGGGCTTAAAACCCAACCAAGGGCGTGTTAGTTTTGAAATTATTCCACAAGAAATGCGTAGTAATCCCGTCAGTAGCACGCAATTGGCCAGAGAATGGCGGAAAATGGTTGGGCCAGTAGCTGGTGCTAAGAAGCTGACCTTTAGTGCATCCATCTTTAGACCAGCCAATCCAATAGACTTTATGCTAAAAGGCCATGACTTTGATGAGCTTAATAAGGTATCCGCAAAGATAAAGAAACAGCTGGCTCAATACCCGGGGGTGTTTGATGTGGGCGATGATTTCTCGCAAGGTAAAGAACAAGTCCAATTACAAATCAAACCGGAAGCAGAACTTTTAGGTTTAAGTAGTCGAGACCTTGGTCTACAAGTACGTGGAGCCTTTCATGGTATGGAAGTACAGCGTATGCAACGTGATGGCGAAGAAGTTAAAGTGTATATTCGTTACCCCGAATCAGACCGTCAATCGTTCGCAAGTCTGGAATCGATGAAAATTCGTACCGCAGATGGTAATGAAGTGCCTATTCAACAGGTAGCAGATATTTCAATTACCCGAGCCCCTGCGGTCATTCATCGGTCAGAGCGTTATAGAACTATTCATGTCACAGCTGATGCGGATCAGAAAGCCGTGCAATTACCCATACTACGGGCGGAAATGGATATTTTTATTAATGAGATATTGCAAGACCACCCTGGCGTTTCATTTGTAGAAGAAGGCGAGGCAAAAGAAACACGCGCATCCTTTAAAAGTTTGGGGTTGGGCATGATATTAGTTTTATTTATCATCTACGCCTTATTAGCCATCCCGTTCCAATCATACTCACAACCTTTTATCGTGATGTCGGTGATCCCTTTTGGGTTAATTGGCGCGGTATTAGGCCATATGATACTGGGGCTAGACCTCACCATACAAAGCGTTTTAGGGATGCTGGCTTTAACCGGTGTAGTGGTCAATGACAGCCTGGTGCTAGTAGATTATATAAACCGTTGTCGCCAACAAGGCGCGGCATTATTTAATGCCGTAGTTCAAGCAGGAAGAGCCCGGTTTAGAGCGATATTACTCACCTCTCTCACCACTTTTATTGGGCTAATGCCAATGATGTTTAGCAGTAATACTCAAGCCCAGTTTTTAATTCCGATGGCCGTCTCGCTAGCTTTTGGGGTTTTATTTGCTACGTTTATTACTTTGGTTCTGGTGCCTTGTTTTTATTTGTTGCTGGAAGGGGTTAAAGAAAGAAGGGTTGTAGCATCGTAAGCTGTTATTCAGTGCGGCGATGTTATTAAGTTGGCATCAAAGTGTCTAGCAAATAAAATCAGTTTTTTGTGCTTGGGTACAAGTTATTCCTGATTTTTAGGTTATTAAAGACAACTTACCTAAGAGATTGTTTGTTCTATAAGGAGAATAATATGAAACCAGAAGAGTATAGCCCTAAGGCAAGGGAAGCTTTCGGTAAATCATTAATTGATATAGGAGTCTCAATTTTTAAAGGGATTGTTTTATTGATTACTGTAGTACCAGTATCGCTTATTTTAAAAGGAGCGTTAGAGCCTGAGGGTGTTGAAATTTCAATAGTTACATTGGTTGAGTCAATGAGTAGTGGTACATATTTATTATTCATCGGTTTTCTAGGTTTTTCATTTATAGCTGGTGGGTGGTTTAGAGCAGAAGGGTTATGGCATATTCATAAGTCAGAAGTTCAAGGTAGGTCCGATTAGCGATAGCGTAATCGGACGCATGATAATCATCGTAAAACCCTTAATTTTCATAATGATAAAAAACCATGCCCAACTATCGACGCGCATTTATACCAGGAGGAACATACTTTTTTACTGTTAATCTTCTACAACGGCATGAAAACAATCTATTGATTCGAGAAATAAAGCTGTTGCGGAATACGGTACAAAAGGTGCGTAAACAGCATCCCTTTCAAATCGATGCCTGGGTTGTTTTGCCAGAACATATGCATTGTGTTTGGACGCTGCCACCTGATGACTGTGATTTTAGTATGAGATGGCGTTTAATTAAAAGCGGGTTTTCCCGAGCCTTACCCAAAAATGAACGACGCTCTATGATAAGAAAGGCGGCAGGGGAGCGAGGAATTTGGCAGAGGCATTATTGGGAACATGTCATTCGAGATGATTTGGACTATCAACGTCATGTGGACTATGTTCATGTAAACCCTTTAAAACATGGCTATGTAAAATGCGTAGTAGACTGGCCTTATTCCACTTTTCATAAATATGTTGAGCAAGGTGTATATTTACCTAATTGGTGCGGCGATCAAGATGTTGAGGTTGGTGGTGATGATTAACATGCGTCCGATTACGCTGTCGCTAATCGGACCTACCGTACTAAGAAGAATGGTTAGGAATAAAGAAATATGAAGATTTATCCTAAGGCGAGAATGACTGAAATTAGGATTGTTGAGGTACCTTATAAATGGAAGGAGTTATCGCCTAGTTGTGAGTTTGGACAACAAAATAATACGAAATACATAAATCTCATTCATGTACCAACAGGTATCACTTACCAAATAGAGGTGATGGAAAAGGTAGCAAGCAGGGAAGATGTTGCTGAACAGAGAGCCAAGGCTAAACTAGGGGTCATACATGTTTTACACGGTAATTATCATTTATTTGAACAAGGTAGGTCCGATTAGCGATAGCGTAATCGGACGCATGATAATCATTGTAAAACCCTCAGTTTCCATAATGATAAAAAACCATGCCCAACTATCGACGCGCATTTATACCAGGAGGAACATACAGTTTTTACTGTTAATCTTTTGCAACGGCATGAAAACAATCTATTGATTCGAGAAATAAAGCTATTGCGCAATACGGTACAACAGGTGCGTAAACGGCATCCCTTTCAACCTTAACATATATCGGGGGAAACTTATGGATATAACAAAAAGCCAAAAAAGACAGCTACGTGAACTGAGTGCAATAGCCTATGAACGAGACTTATCTCGTTGTCTTAATCAAGTTAAGAACAGTTTTGATCAGTGGGAAAATAATGAAATAACTGCCTGGGATGTGAATGATAAAATTCACCAGTTTCATAATGATATTGCCCGTGAATTATATAATTCCCATGTAGGTATTAATGATCCAATAATGTCCGTAGCCTTTGGGATAAGACAAGGTGTAATAGATATTTCCGAAGTAAATAGTCAGTGTGTACCAATGATTGAAGAGATATTAACTCTCTTCAAAAAATGAAGAAAAGCATAGTAGGTCCGATTAGCTACAGCGTAATCGGACGCATGAAAATCACCGTAAACCCCTCAATTTTCATAACGGAAAAAAGATAATGCCCAACTATGCGATGCGCATTCATACCAGAAGGAACATATTATAGTACGGTAGGTCATCGTACTTAGTCAGTATTAAAATTATAAATTTTTATTTAATTTCATAGAAAAAAACTAACTCTCCAGGCTATTAGCTTTGTTATGAAATAGTCATTAAACATAATAGGGATGGATATGAGCACTGAAAGTCATTGGAATCAGCTAAGGACAAATATAAAGTCATGCAACTTGTGCGAAGGGCTTAATTGTGAGGAGCTAGGGACCAATAATGCCCCTGGTTATGGAGATATAAATTCAAAGGTTGTATTCATTGGTCAGTCACTTTGTGGAAAACCTTGCATTGAGTCACAAATACCTTTTACGGGTGGTTCTGGAAAATTACTCGATCAAGCTTTTGACGAAGCGAAAATTGATAAAAACGATATTTATATCACCAATGTTGTTAAATGCCATCCACCCAGTAATCGTAAATCAGAAGAAAAAGAAATCAACAATTGCACGCCTTATCTTAAACAGGAACTGAACTGGATCTCTCCAGAACATATTATATGTTTAGGTAAAGATGCCTGGGGATATTTCAATAAATCCATAGTTTTGCCTTGTGAAAAAGAAGTTAAAATGAACGGTAAGATAATAACAATTCATTTTGTATATCATCCTTCTTATATAAAGCGAAAGCCAAAGAAAGAACAAGAGAATTATGTTGGTTCTATTGCTAAAATCATTAGACTATCAGATGAATAGTAATAGTTTTTATTCGAAAAAAAATAAAGCTGCTAAGCCTTATATCCTTAATATTCGACTCATTTAAAATGATAAATACACTCGCAATAGGAAGCTATCGGTCTTTACTTAATTTAGTTATTCCGCTGGGTAATTTAAATATAATTACTGGAGAAAACGCGAGTGGCAAATCAAATTTATATAGTGCTTTAAGATTGCTATCAGAAACTGCACAAGGAGGTGTGATTAATTCATTAGCAAAGGAGGGAGGGCTTGATTCAACGTTTTGGGCAGGACCAGAAAAATTATCTGAAAGAATGCGTCAAGGTGAAGTTCCTGTACAAGGAGGACCAAGACAAAAAGCAGCCAGGTTACGTTTAGGGTTTTCTGGTGATGATTTTGGTTATTCTATTTCTTTAGGTCTTTCTGCACCCTCACATTCTGCTTTTGCTCTCGACCCTGAAATTAAGAGAGAATGTATTTGGGCTGGAAATGCATATCGCCCAGCAAGTTTGTTAGTTGATCGAGTAGGCGCTGTAATAAAAGTGCGATCAAACCGGCAATGGGATGTTATTGCGCAACATACAAATAGTTTTGAAAGCATATTTAGTCAAGCAATTGATCCTGTAAAAACACCAGAAATAATTGCTTTGAGAGAAGATATACGCGGTTGGCGGTTTTATGATCACTTTAGAAGTGACTCCGAAGCACCTGCCAGACTACCGCAATTGGGTTCTCGCACGCCTGTACTTCATCATGATGGAAGGGACCTGGCAGCAGCACTACAAACAATTATAGAAATTGGAGATGAAGAAGCGCTTTATGAAGCCATTTCAGATGCATTTCCAGGGGCTAAATTAAATATTTCTGTACAACAAGATGGGCGCTTTGCTGTTGAATTATATCAACAAGGTCTTTTAAGGCCATTATCCGGGGCAGAATTATCAGATGGTACATTGCGTTATTTATTATGGGTTGCTGCTCTTCTTACACCAAGACCTCCTCCTTTAATGGTTCTGAATGAGCCTGAAACAAGTTTGCACCCTGATTTACTTCCAGCACTTGCCAGATTAATAATTAGAGCCTCAGAGTCAACGCAAGTCTGGGTTGTATCTCATGCTAGCAGACTTATTGCGGCACTAGAGAGCTCGGATGAATGTAATTCATTGAGTTTAGAAAAAAACTTGGGTCAAACACAGATTGTCGGTCAAGGAATGTTAGATGAGCCTTCATGGCATTGGCCGGATAAGAGTAAATGATAATAATTATTGTACGAAATAGCTTGTAACTGGTGTTTACACTCAGAAAAATAGCTTTAACTTTCCCATTTAGCGAAGCGATAGCAATAAAAAGGAATTTGTATGACCCCAATAGTAAAGAAAATAGGAGTAGAGATCTTTCTGCTGATTTTTACAATATTAGTGATACGTGCATGTTTACCGGAAAAATCTCATTTAGGTAATATTGAGCATAAAACATCAGGCCAACAAATTGTTATTGTTCCTATGACTGGTATCCCCATGTTATTTCTGCAAAATTTAGAAGAGGCTATAGAGCTGCAACACCAGACAGATGTTTTAGTGACAACTGCGATGGGAAAAGGTGTGGAAATGCTACTTAAAAATAGCGATCAATATGATGCGAGTTATCTGGCCAATTTAGGGTTGGATATTGGAGGGCGGATAAAGCGTAAAAATGCTTATATTATAGTTTTAACGAATGAAGATATTAATTATTCAAAGTCAGGTTTTCGTTATGTATTTTCAAGCCATTATGATGGTGTTTCTGTCATATCTTTGGCTAGAGTAAACCCAATAAATTTTGGAGCCAGACTTGGCTTGATAGCTGTTCCCTTCACTGAAGAAAAAATCCAGCAGCGTGCGATAAAATTAATAAATAAAGCGCTTGGGTATGGCTTATATCAGTATGAAGCAAGCTCTAATATTAATAATGTTATGTATGGGCCAATTATGAGTCTGGATGATTTAGACCGAGTTGGTTCCTGGTATAAATAGCTTTATTATGAAATCCCTCAGCGCAATTTTTTAGAACTGCACAGGTAATCCATATTTATCAACTTTGTCGCTCAGTACTTCAGGTAAGGAAGCAAAACTCTTATATTCAGCACTCAGTAAATCAGCGGCATGCATTAATACTTCTGCTTCATTTCCTGCAAGATCAATAGTATCTAATACATCCTGTACATGCTGAATTCCCTTTTTAATATCCCAGGCTACATTCCCTCCTTGTTCAGAATAATTCAGTTTGTCCTGATAATGACGTTGCAGAATTTCGGATTTAATATCATTGAATATTGCTGTTTTCATAAAAAACCTCCATCGTTGAAAACAATAATGTGTAGAGGCATAGTATAAAGGGTCTAGTGTAAAGGATGGGTATCCTTTAATGATAAACTTTTATTAAGGAGTAACAGAGGACTGAATAATTTGTATTTTGTAAAGTACCTTGAGGACTGACTTTGCCCGCATTGGGTTGAGGGTCTTTATTCCCTCAACCTGCTTTACTAGATAGGTTTTATCAAATGATTAATATTGCTCATTAAGGTATTGAATTAAATCCGTCATGGTAACCATTCCTACTATCTGTTGCTGTTGATCAACAACAGGAAGTGAATGAAAGTTACCTTCAGCAAGAATTTTAGATGCTTCTCTTACCGTTGCGGTATTACTTAGTGTCGTAAGATTCGTCACCATTACATCTTGTATAGTAAATTGTTGATCCACTATTGCATCAACAGTGCGCTCATCGGCTCCGCTAATAACGATATTTAATTTCATTAGGTCAGTAAAACTTATTAGCCCAATTAATTTATTTCCATCAACAACGGGCACATGTTGAATGCTAGATTCACAAATAATATGACGTACATCACTTAACTTTTGCCCTTGATGAACAGAGACAACCTTGGCTGACATGATTTTTGTGATTGGGTCATTCTTTTTCATAATACTTACTCCGTTAAAAAACTCTCCATCCTTGCATATATGACGAATATGTTTTTTGATGTAAATCAAGTTAATGAATATTTAAATTTTTTATTAGAAATAAAAAATTTAAATTGGGTTATCTGCCTATAAGTGGGTGTGTTAAATAACATAGTTTTATAAATAAGAATTATTTGTATTGCCTGGGTTACTATAAAACCAATATAAACCAAAGGTTTATGACTTATTAAAAAGTTGGCTCGATTATTGTTTTGTGAGAGTGAATGGAGCTGAAGCGGGGGGGAATCTTTAGAACAGTTCATCCCTGCAATACTAAGCCAAAAAAGCATGGCTTTTCCATATGCAAGAGCAATGTTATTAGTAATTGTTTACATCTGATTTATACCTAATATGCATTTAATGTCTTTATGGGGTTGTCAGTTGTGTGGCAATTATATAAATCTGTAGCGCGGACCTCAGGCCGCGTATCATGTGCTATTCAAATAGCATAGGCTGAAATAAACTCCACAATTCTCACCAATTACATATCTTTTAGTTACACTTTTCAGGTAAAACAACTATGAATTTATTACGGACTTTTAGCCGTAGCAGTCTATTTATTATGCTGATTTGTTTGTCCATTAATGGATTAGCAATAGCAGCCGATAATAAACAACCTTCTATTCTATGGGTGGCCAATGCGCCATCGGAACCAGCGAAAGCCAGGCTTTTACAGGCTATAGCAAGAAAGCATCAGATAAACCTGAAAGCAATGTTTATTATGGGGCAAGATAAGGAGAGTGTAGCAGCGGAAATGCAAAAACACGATATGGTGATGTTTGATTATGTCTATATGGGGCAGTATATCCAGATGATTAATCAATATCGTGGCGCGATTATGCAGCATAGAGGCAAGGTATTTCCTGGTCTATGGTACAAGCAGCCACCACTAAGCAAAGGTTTGTCGCCCAAACAGGCACAAGCCGTGTTTGATTATTATGATAATGGTGGGCAGGAAAACTTTAATCGCCTGTTCGATTATCTAAATCAAACGGTTTTTAAAGTATCGGATAAAGCCGCTTTGCCACCGATTATTTTCCCTGATAATGGTATTTATCACCCTGATTACCCACAAATGGTCTTTGGCACCCTGGAAGAATATTTGGCATGGAAGAAACCAGCTGAAAACATTCCAGTGATTGGGGTGGGTTTTCATCAGTTAAGAATTGCCGATGATATGACTGAACATCTGGATGATTTGATTCGTCGGATCGAAAAAGCAGGCGCCCTGCCCGTGGCTTTTTATGATCCCAATGAAGCGGAAAAAAATGATGCACTTATTTATCATGCAGATCACCACGATCATGAACATGGGCATGATCATAGTCACGGTGAAAAAGTAGAAGAAAAAGAACTGTTTTTGGATGTGATGATTAACTTTTCAGGCATGTACACTTCGGTTGATGTACAGAAAAAATGGATGACCAAGCTGGGCATTCCAGTGATGCAGGCGATGCTTTATAGGTCGGGTGATTATGATGATTACTTAAAAGATGATCAGGGCATGTCGTTTGTATTTTCACCGACCTTTATCGCTTTACCCGAAATTGCTGGACGAATTACCCCAAATATTGTAGCGGTAAAACGTAAAGTGGATGAGAAGTATGTGGCAGTACCTGAGCAAATGGACCTAATGCTGGGGCGAGCATTGAATTATGCCAAGCTCAGAAAAATGGAGAATAAGGACAAGAAAGTTGCTTTTGTTACCTGGAATTCGCCCGATGGTGAAGAAAACTTCAGTGCTTCCTTTTTAAATATCCCTGAAAGTTTGGCTGATACTTTTGTGGCGATGAAAAAGGCAGGCTATAAGGTGCCTTATACTGATCCAGATACTTTGATTAAGCAGGTAAAAAAGTTAATTAAACCTTATTATCGAGTGGATAATGATCAGGCATTGCGAGATCTATTGAAAGAAGACCTGGCAGAAAAAATTGCTGTTGATGACTATAAAACATGGCTAGCGACATTCCCTAAATCTGTACAAGACTGGCTGCAAGAAGATTGGGGCAACCCAGAAGATAATTACTTAACCATTAAAGATGATGATCGCTGGTATTTTATTGTGCCTAGATTAAAGCTGGGGAATATTATCGTGATGCCTCAGCCAAACAGAGGATCAAGACGGGACAGGGAAAAGGATATTTCTCATGATAAAAAAGTCTCTCTGCATCATGCTTATCGAGCGGTTTATCATTATATAGTGGATGGATTTAAAGCGGATGCTATCGTGCATGTTGGGACTCATGGTACTCAAGAGTGGTTGGCAGGTAAGGAGCGAGGCTTATGGGCTTATGATGATTCTTACTCAACTATTGGTAGTGTACCCGTGGTATATCCTTATAGTGTAGCGAATACGGGCGAAGCCTTAATCGCTAAGCGTCGTGGTCAGGCTGTGGTGATTTCACATAACACCCCGCCTTTTGCTCCAGCAGGACTGTATGGTGATCTGGTTGATATACATGACAAAATGCATCAAATTGGCGAACTGGAAGAAGGCCGAGTAAAAGAAGAAACCAAAAAAGCCATGGTTGCTCAGGTGGTTGCCTTAGATTTTCATAAGGATATGACTCTGACCGAAGAACAAATCTGGCAGGACTTTGAGGCTTTTAATAAAAAATTACATGATTATTTATTAGAGTTGGCAGCAACAGCACAACCGATGGGTTTACACCATTTTGGTAGTGTTGCTGAAACAGATCATCTGTTATTAACCGTTTTTCAAATGCTGGATAAAGAGTATATCCAGGCAGCTGATGGGGTTGAGCCTTCTCATGTACTGGCTCAGGACTATCAACAAATTTATAAGACTAAATCTTATATTTATCTAAAAGATTTTCTGGTGAATAAAAAACCATTAAATTCCTTTTCTAAGCAAGTGCAGTTTTATCTGAAACAGGCACAAGTTCATTATGATAATTTCCTGGCTGAGAAGGAAATTGAACATTTATTAGACGGTTTAGCTGCAAAACACATCCCAACTGGTACTGGTAATGACCCTATACGTAATCCTGATGCTGTTCCAACAGGGAAAAATATCTATGGTTTTGACCCGACTAAAATTCCTACTAAAGCAGCTTGGGAAGCAGGCAAAGTTTTAGCAACTGATTTAATTGAAAGTTATAAAACCAAGCATGGCATGTACCCAGATAAACTGGCATTTTCTATGTGGTCGACTGAAACGTTAAAACACTTTGGTGTTTTAGAAGCTGAGGTTTTATATACCATCGGTGTAAGACCTGTGTGGAATGACCGGGATCAAGTCGTTGATGTGGATATTATTCCTATGGATGAACTGAAAAGACCGCGTATTGATGTGGTGTTATCGGCTACTGGTTTATATCGCGATAATTTACCTGGTGTGATGGACCGCTTATCTCAAGCTATTGTTAAAGTCGCTAAATTAAAAGAACCTAATAACTTTTTGAGTGAACATACTGAACAGTTAAAACAAGGTATGTTAGCCAAAGGGTTAACGGAAGAAGAAGCCAGTAAATATTCCAGGGTTCGGTTTTTTGCCAATGAAAGCGGGGTGTATGGAACTAATCTTCCTGATGCAACGCTGGCGAGTGATACCTGGGATAGCGATGAATCTATGGTTAAGACCTATTTGTCACGGATGGGGCATTTATTTGGTACAGAAGCGGGCACTCGAAATGTGAAGTTGAAAAATTTTGATTTGTTTGCAGAAAACCTGAAAGGCACTAAAGCAGCGGTTTTATCCAGAAGTTCAAACTTGCATGGCATTTTATCAATTGATCATCCCTTTGAATATCTAGGGGGTATTGGTCAGGCCGTGCGTTATTTAGACGGTGAGACACCTGAGCTGTATATCGCTAATTTACGTGATACCAAAAACTTTAAGAATGAAACCGCGGCGGAATTTATCGCCAAGGAATTACGCACCCGTTATTACCACCCTAACTGGGTTAAGGAAATGATGGATGAAGGTTATTCAGGCGCGCTGGAAATTGTTGATGTGGTAAATAACTTTTGGGGCTGGAATGTGATGTCGCCAGAAGCGGTACGTGCAGATCAGTGGCAGGAAATGTTTGAAATCTATGTGGAAGACAAACTGGAGCTGGGTGTGGACGAATGGTTTAAAGAAGTTCAGCCTGCTGCAATAGCTCAAATCTCAGAACGTATGCTGGAAGCGGTACGTAAGGATTATTGGGAAGCATCAGATGAAACGGTGAAGGCTTTGGTAGAAAAATACCTGGAGATCATTAAAGAAAATGATGTGTATACACCGAATGAGAAATTTAAAAAATTCCTGGAAACTAAAGCGGTGGGATTCGGTATTGATATTTCAGCTTTGCAACAGCTAAATGAGCGTCAGGCTAATCCAACACAACAGGCAAATTCTGCCGCAGCAGAAACTGTGCAAGTTGAAGGCATGAAATTAGAAAAACAACTTGAGCAAGAAAAGACTGAGGATGACGATATGAGTGTGTATTGGTTAAGCCTGTCGTTACTTATGTTTGCAGTGTTTGGTTTTATGTTTGAATTGTTTAGACAGAAAAAGATGCTTCAGGCATAAAACTTTTAACCATCTGGAAGTGAGGCTTTAGAGACTGTGAAAGTATTCGAGAAAACCACTAAAAACAGCCAAAAATTAGCTGTAAGCCATTGATTGTTCGTTGCCGAAATGCAGTTTTTTGCCTAATTTCGGAATACTTTCACAGCCTCTTTAGCCTCGCATTAATCAGGCGAGGCTAAAGCCTTACTTCCTGTTATTAAATATCTTTTAAGATTATAGAAAAAATGGAAAATCTAGCGTATCAAATTTCACAAATCCTGTTACAACCTGTATTGGTGGGTATTTATCTATCGTTTGTTTATGCCGTAATTGAAGTTGGGCGTATGGCTGCACTATCCTGGCTCAGATATCAGCATGTTAAACCAGAACAGGCGCAAGCAGGCTATCCTATCCTCAGTTATTTTAAAGTTCAAAAAACGGTCACTCTGAATGAAGTTGAAGTTTATGCCTTAAAACAATTAGAATCCGTGCGCATCGTCACCAGAATTACCCCGATGCTGGGGTTAATTGCCACCTTAATTCCGATGGGACCCGCGTTAGTTGCGTTGCAAGAAAATAATACCTATGCCATGGGCGAGCATATGGGAGTTGCCTTTACCGCGGTAACTATCAGTTTGGCTGCGGCTTCTTTGACCTTTTGGGTCGCTTCAATTAAAAAGCGCTGGTTTGCTGAAGAGTTGGTGGAAATAGAGAAACAATTAGGAGCAGAATAATGGGCTTAAAAATTCTGCAGGAAGATGAAGAGCTTAATCCGATGTTGTCGGTGATAAACCTGATTGATGTTTTTTTGGTACTCATCGCAACATTATTAATTATTATCGTTAAAAACCCATTGAACCCATTTAGTCAGGATGACGTTACCGTGGTTAAAAACCCTGGAAAAGCCAATATGGAAATGGTGATTAAAAAAGGGGAGAAAATTGAGCGGTATAAAGCTTCTGATGCTATTGGCCAAGGCGAAGGTAGTAAAGCTGGGGTTGCTTACCGAATGAAAGATGGTTCGTTTGTGTATGTACCAGAGTAATAAGGTTTATTGAGAGGGAGGAAGCAATGAAAAAGCAAATTCAATTTATTATTTTAAGTTTGTATTTATCCGGGTGTGTTAATCATCCAGCAGATAAAGTATCGACAACTGCAAATAACAATAGTGCTGATAAAGCTGTTGCAGCGAAAAAAATTAAGCATAAACGCAGGTCATTACCTGATGGAGTAATTAGTCTGGATGTGGTTGAAAATAAAGGGACTATTCACCTTTTGCAGGGTAAACATCAGCAAGGTAAAAAGTCATTATGGTATCAACAATCTATTGATGCCGGTGTGAGCTGGTCAGATGCAGTGAAAGTGATTGATCAGGATCATCTGGAGGCAAATTTTAACCGAGGTAGTGATGCGCAACTAGCGGTACAAGGTAACAATATTGTTGCTATCTGGGCCAGTAGAAAAGAAGGTGCTGGGCGACATAACTCGGGACCAATGAGTGCAGCTCGTTCATCTGATAATGGTAAAAGCTGGAAAGTGAGTGCTATTCCAGCCGATTTAGATATTGCCCATAACTTTTTTGATATGGACGGCAATGCAGATGTCATTAGTGCGGTATGGCTAGATCGTCGAGCAGACCCCGCAACTAATGAAAAAGCCAAAAAAGGTTTGCGTCATGCGCAATCAACAGATGGTGGATTGACCTGGACAAAAGATAAAACACTGGATGACAGAACCTGTGCTTGTTGCTGGAATACGGCAAAATACTCAGAAAATGGTGAGTTGTTTGTAATCTATCGCGACCAAGAACCTAGTGACATGTCAATCGGCGTACTTGATAAACAACATCAATGGACAAAATTGAATCATGTGGGGGACTTCAAATGGGATTTTAAAGGCTGCCCTCATATCGGAGCTGGTATTGCTTTTCAAAACCAAAGTCAGTTAATTCATAGCGTCGTTGGCACTGGGCATCCTGATCATTTAGGGGTTTTTTACCTCCGCTCAACGGATAATGGAAAAAACTGGGCTCAACCCGTTCAACTAGGTGATGAAAGTGCTTTGCATAGTGATATAGCATCAGATCATGCTGATCGACTTATTGCTGTCTGGGATATGCGTAGCGAAGATGGTTTATCCATTTTTTATGCTGAATCAAATGATCAAGGAATAAGCTGGACTGAGTCGCAAAGGATTTCCCCTGCTGGATATAGGGCGTCACATCCTAAAATTATTGCTACTAACTCCGGTTTTTTTGTTGCCTGGACTCAAAGTACTGATGGTAAATTGCAGGATTTAAAATTTCAGCAGTTATAACGCACACCTACTAACTAGCTCCACAAGGAATTATTATGTTTAAAAAAATCACTACATTTTTAGTTATCAGTGTCTGTATCGCCCTGATCAGTGGCTGTGTTCACTCAAAAAAAAGGCATCAGTTTGTTTACTCTAAGTCAGCAGGTAAAGTGCTGGTCGCTGGGGCTACAGGGCGAACTGGACGATTAGTTGTTAATAAGCTGTTAGATCAGGGCTACACCGTGCGAGTATTTGTGCGTAACCAGGATAAAGCCAAAAAGTTTTTTGCAGACGCTGTTGAAATTGCCGTTGGTGATGTTAAGGATACAGATAGCATAGCGGCTGCCATGCAAGATGTGCGCTGGGTTATTTCTGCGATTGGCGCAGGTGGCAGCAAAGGCAAAGGTAATCTACCCGAATTTGTTGATTACGGTGGTACCAAAAACCTTGCCGAAGCAGCGGTTGAGGCTCGGGTAAAACAATTTATTATGGTGTCATCGCGTAGTGCAGGTAAAAAGAAACACTTTCTTAATGAGCGCCATAATAATGTTTTAATCTGGAAACTTAAAGGTGAAAATGTGTTGCGAGAGAGTCCTCTAAATGCCACTATCATCCGTCCTGGAGGGTTAAGTGACGAGCCTGGTGGAAAAAGCAGTATTGCTGTATTCCCTGTAGGGGGTGAGACCAAATTACGTAGAATTACCCGAGCTGATGTCGCTACTGTTTGTGTTTCCGCACTTAATAATACCGATGCTTATAATAAAACCTTGGTGGTTTTAAGTAGCCCTGAAACTAAACAATTACCATGGAATCAGTTTTTTAAAACAATCCCCAGCGATGACGGTGCGCGTTTAGCCCCCAATGATTAAGCGGAAGTGATGCAACAGATCAGTAAGTTACCAAACTTTAAATGGCTGACACGTCTGGTAAAAATTGAAGCCGGTGAAGGGCGTGCCAGTCTGATTAGTTTTAGCATCTTCTTTTTTCTATTATGCGGCTATTATATTCTACGACCTATCCGTGACAGCATGGCGATTACGGGTGGTGTAGATAATATTCAATGGCTATTTACCGCAACTTTTGTTGGCATCCTGATCATCGTGCCGCTGTTTGGCTGGGCTTGTTCTCGTCTGCGCCGAGCTGTATTGATTAGCAGTGTTTATGGCATCATTATTATCACCTTAACTCTGTTTTATGCCTTGTTCTGGCATTACCCAGATTCTCTCTGGATAGCCCGTAGCTTTTATATCTGGGTGAGTATTTTTAATCTAATGATGCTCTCAGTATTCTGGAGTTTAATGGCTGACGTCTTTAATAGTGAGCAGTCACACAGACTCTTTAGTTTTATTGCTGCTGGTGGCAGTTTAGGTGCATTGACCGGACCATTGATTAGTGCCCTGCTGGTTGTCCAAATTGGTCATCAACAGCTGTTATTAATTTCTATCTGTTGCTTTATAGCAGTTGTTGGATTGGTATTACTATTGCTCAGACAGGTAAATCCACAAGCTGCAAAGAAAGATCATGAATTACCAATACCAGGAAATCCCTTTGCCGGTTTTTCCTTAATTATTAAAACGCCCTATTTATTAGGCTACAGCCTGTTTCTTTTTTTGTTGTCGGCGATCTCGACCTTTTTATATTTTCAACAAGCTCAGTTGATGAGTGAATTATTACCAGATGCTCAAGCCCGTACTCAATTATTTGCCTGGATTGATGTGAGTGTCAGTGCTCTTTCTATTTTCTTTCAACTGCTGGTTACTGGTAATATCGTTAAGCGCTTTGGTGTTGCCATTGTGTTAACCCTAAGCCCGATATTATTAATGCTGGGCTTTATTTCATTTGCCTGGCACCCCATATTGTTTGTGGTTGTCGCTACTGGAATGATTCGCCGTGTTGGTGCCTATGCATTTATTCGACCCTGTCGAGAAATGCTGTTTACCAATCTTGATCGGGAGATGAAATATAAAGCTAAAAACTTTATCGACACTGTTGTTTATCGTGGAGGAGATACCATTAGTAGCTGGTTCTATGCAACTTGTGTCAGTTTTGGTTTAACACTGGTGGGTACCGCAATCATTGGTGCCTTTATTGCTGCAATAACAGGGGGAGTAGGATATTTGTTAGGCAAAAAACATGAGTATAGGTAAGAAAAATACTTCCTTCTAAGTAACAAGGGGGGAATTTATTTATTGTTATCGCTACTCTGCCTAAAAGCCGTCATCTTGGCAGGGATGCCGAGATCCAGTAACAAGGATGTTAACAGTGATCATCGTTAAGTGAGTGAAGCACATCCCTGTGCTCTGGATACTGGCGTTCCCTGCCAGTATGACGTTTACCGTGGTTTTTCTTGTTACTTGCTACGACTTAAAATAGCTGAGACTTGTACGTAATCAGCACCTTAAACCAAGGAATGGATACCCAACTTCAATTAACAAAAACACAATACAATCAAAGTGTTATGTTTTTGTTACTTAGAAGGTACATTATTGTAGAGCAGGCTTTAGTATGCTGACACCTCTTAAGCACAGTTATATTTTACTTTCTTGTGACTGGATCTTGGTATCCCTGCCAATATAACGTTTATTTGAAATGTAGCTATATTTAATCATGTCGTAATTGATTCCATAAGGAAAGAAATGTGAACACGTTTAATTCTATTTTTCGGCCAGTTGTTTATTGTTCAAATTTTATTGCTTCTATCTGCTTAAATTTAACTCGTCGATTTGTTCTACTATGCTGTATTTTAGCTTTTGCCAATAGTTCGATATCAATTGCTCAGGCAGATGGCGCTATAGAAAAACTTAAAATTCAACAGGGTAAAAAAATATACCGCGAAGGCGTTTTGCCTTCGGGTGATTTTGTTACCGCGGTGGCTGAAGCTGATATTGAATTGAATGGTTCGCTTGTTGCCTGTGCCAATTGTCATAGATACAGTGGTATGGGGACAAATGAAGGTCAAACTGTTATTGTCCCAGTAACAAAAGAATTTCTTTTTCAACCGAAAACATTAGGTCGCAAAGGGCAAGCAGTCTACGCAACGGAGGGAAAGGGAACTCGTCCAGCTTATGAAACAGAAACACTGATCCGGGCAATTCGTGAAGGTGTGGATCCAGCGGGTCATGTTTTTGATCGTTTAATGCCGCATTTTAATTTATCAGATAACGATGCAGACGCTCTGGTTGCTTATCTAAAAACTCTACATTCCAGTGGCTCACCTGGTGTTGATGAAACTCATATACATTTTGCCACAATCATTACTGAAGGTATTGATGATAATAGTAAGAAGGCAATGATTGATGTTCTGGAAACTTTTTTTAAAGAAAAAAATGCTGGAACAAGGCTTGAGACTCGTCGCTCAGAAAATGCACCTTGGCATAGAGACTGGAAATATCAGTCTTATAGAAAGTGGGCATTGCATCAGTGGGAGCTAAAAGGTGCGGCTGAAACCTGGCCTGCTCAGCTTGAAGAATATTATCGACAGCAACCCGTTTTTGCCATTCTTAATGGCTTAGCTGATGGTAGTTGGGAGCCCATGCATCAGTTTTGTGAACAACATGAGCTTCCCTGTCTTTTTCCTAATACGGATGAACCCATCGTTTCAGAATCCGACTATTATACGATTTATTTTTCTCAAGGTATGACGCTTGAAGCAGATGTTTTGGGGAAGTATTTAAATGCTCAAAAAGATACAGCAGCCCCCAGAAAAATTGTTCAATTGTATCGAATGGGAGAAAAAGGTGAGATTGCAGCGCAGAGAATGAAGCAGAATTTTACAGCTAAAAATTCTGTTGAGCTGATCAATATTCCTTTGCAGATTAACACGGTTCCTGATAAAAAGTTCTGGCAAACTTTATTTCATAAAAACCCAGATACCGACTTTGTTCTATGGTTAGGGACTAAAGATATTGAGTCAATTAGTCAGTTGAAAATATCAGATAAAACACCTTCACGTCTATTTGTTTCTTCTACTTTGCTTCCAAAGTGGAATACAGTCATGCCCGTATTGTTAAAAACTAAAGTGCATGCAGTGCATCCATATCAAAAACCATCGGCTATGTCGATGCATTTATTACGTGTCAATGCCTGGCTGAAAGGTCGAAAAATTATCAATAAACAGCAAAAAATTCAAGCTAATGCTTATTTTACAGTTAGGGCCGTTGGTCGGGCAATCATGCATTTGAGAGATAAGTTTTCTCGTGAATACTTTATCGAACTTGTTGAACATGTCACAGAAAAAATGTTTGTTTCTTCTGTTTACCCACGATTAACATTAGCTCCAGGTCAGCGCTATGCATCAAAGGGTGGCTACATCTTAAAAATAACTGATAAAAAGGGGCAATCTGTTGCACCTGTTAGTGAATGGTTAGTCCCTTAATCACTCTCTATTGAAAGTAACTTTAAATAGATACAAAATGAAAATGACTGGTATTTAATAATGTTTAATAGATCGGCTGTACTTAATTTTTTTATAGTGGCAAATGTATGTTTATTCGCATACATGGTTTTTTATTTTTCTTCTGAAACCTCACAATCAGAGCAAAATATAGCAACAGCTGTTGCTGAACCAGTAAAGTTTTTACCATCTGGCAATAATGAATCAAATGCATTACAAGCCAAAACTAAGTCAATATTATCAACAGCTAGAAACTACCAATCTTTTGATAGCCCAAAAAGAAATGATAATAACAAGCAGGAGCAAAGTGCAATAACTAAGTTATTTAGCAGTGTGAAAAAACTGTGGTCTAGCGACAAACCAGCCACTCAAGCAGGAGCTACAAAAGCTAAGCCTTTTGCGGCAGCTAAAGCTAATTTGGCCAATAATAAGGTTAATGCTATTAAAACGCTATATTATCAACAGCCTGTAACTCATGAAAATAAGGCTCAAGATCAAACAGCAAAAGTATTAGGTATAGACAAAGACCATTATCAGGTGATGAAGGAAGATTATTTTTGTGACTTGGCGGCAACAGCAAGGGAAAACTGTGAACTGCAGCAACGCAGTGATGAGAGCATGGAAATTTGTTTAAAAACTTCGGGGTATTTCACCAATAGTCGACAATGTGGCTATCTGCCATAAAGTTTATTGAAAATATCACCCTGGCTGAGATATCGAAATCCAGTGGCAAAGAAGTATGCACTTAAAGCATAGGTTGGGTGTCGGAATATAAATTTTCTTGATTACCCATAGGCGAATTAGCCCTTGTGAGCACTAATCAAAGAATAACAAAATCAATGGTTTATAATTTTGTTATTCAAGAACTTGACTTATTTAAATTAACCCCTTGTCACGTCATACTAGCAGGGATCGCTGGTATCCAGTACACAGGGATGTGCTTCAGTCATTTCACGATGATTGTTATTAACATCCTTGTCACTGGATCTCGGCATCCATGCCAAGATGACGGCTTTAGGCTGGGTAGCGATAACAATAAATAAATTTAGCCATTGTTACTTAATGAAGGTAAATTTAAGTTAATAATTCAACCAACATATTTTCATAAACTTCAGATAAAACCTCTAAATCATCAACCCCTACATTCTCATTGATTTTATGAATGCTTTCATTAAGCGGGCCAAGTTCTATTACTTGAGAGCCAGTAGGTGCAATAAAGCGGCCATCAGAAGTACCACCACCCGTATCGTCTATTGTTTCAAAACCACAGACTTTTTTTATGGCTGTATGAGCGGCTTTGATTAATTCGCCCCCTTCAGTCAAGAACGGGTTGCCAGATAAACGCCACTGCAAATCGTATTTAAAGTCATATTTATCAAAGATTGCTGCCGTACGTTGTTTAATGGTTTCCTGATCCAGCTCAGTACAAAAGCGTAGATTAAACTGAATTTCTAGTTCTCCCGGGATTATATTTTCTGCCCCGGTGCCTGAATTGATATTTGAAACCTGTAAACTGGTCGGTGGGAAAAACTGGTTACCGTTATCCCAAACCTCTTCTGTTAGCTCTTTAAGTGCAGGTGCAAATGCATGAATAGGATTTTCTGCAATTTCAGGATATGCAACGTGGCCTTGTATGCCATGAACAGTTAATTTTGCACATAATGAACCACGGCGACCCACGCGTATGACATCAGCAATTTTTTTATCACTGGATGGTTCACCAACCAGACACCAGTCTATTTTTTCGTTACGTTTTTCCAGTACTTCAACAACTTTAACCACACCATTAGTGGCAATACCTTCTTCGTCACTGGTAATCATTACCGCAATAGAGCCAATGTGATCTGGGTGATTAGTAATAAAGCGTTCGACAGCGGTAATAAAGCAGGCAATCCCGCCTTTCATATCAGCTGCACCACGCCCATAGAGTTTGCCATCTCTGATAGTGGGCTCGAAGGGAGGGGAGTCCCAGCGATCTAATGGACCAGGAGGTACCACATCAGTATGACCTAAAAATGTTAACAGGGGTTTGACCTCGCCACGGCGTAACCAGATGTTCTGGGTGTCATCAAAGTTTAAACGCTCTTCTTTAAAGCCAATTTTGCTAAGGCGTTCGACAAGAACATCTTGGCAACCTGCATCTTTTGGAGTGACTGATTCTCTGCTGATGAGGTCTTTTAGTAAAGTTAATGTTTCGCTCATAATTCCGCTTGATAGTTTTCTGCTTTAAATCCTACGATCATCTTTTCCCCAGTGTCTAATACTGGGCGTTTGATTAATGTTGGCGTTTCTAGCATATATTTCATTGCAGAGACTTTAGAAACTGATTTTTTTTGTTCATCAGTCAATTTACGCCAGCTTGTACTTTGTTTATTTAGTAATTTTTCCCAGCCTAAGGCCGATTCAAATGACTCAAGTAATTCAGTCGTCAGGCCTTGTTTACGATAATCATGGAATTGAAATTCAATATTGTTATCTTGTAACCAATCTTTGGCTTTTTTAACGGTATTGCAATTGCTGATACCATAAAGAGTATGCATGTTATAGCTCGCTATTTAATAAATCTTCAATACTGGGTAGGTCTTTGTCTTTATGTCTGTATGATTTATATAAATCGATAAATTCCATAAAGGCTTGTTCTAAATCATCAAGAATGCCTTCTTCATTTTCTCTGTCTTCAGCAGGAATATCAGGGGTTTCCAGGTATTCTTTTTGAAGGTCTATTTCACTATTTAACGATAAAATGGCGTAAAGGACGGCATTGCTGGATAAGGCTTCAGACATAGTTTTATATATTTAATGTAGTGTGCGTCAATATAAATGACTTTGCGTAATTATACAGTTGTAAGCTGGACAAGTGATAAAGTAATTCAATACTTCTAAGTAACAAAGGTAAAGTTTTTTTATTGTTTTGCTACCCTGCCTAAAATCGTCATCTTGGCATGGATGCCGAGATCCAGTGACAAGGATGTTAACAACGATCATCGTGAAGTGACTGAAGCACATCCCTGTGTTCTGGATACCAGCAATCCCTGCTGGTATGACGTGACCATAATGTAGTTTAAATGGCTGAAGCTTATGGGCAATCAAGTATTAACAAAGTTTCTTGTTAGTGTTGAGGTGGTATATTCAAATATAAAATTTTCTCGACTAAAAAATAATTTTATTGTAAGCCTAAATATCGGTCATAAATAAGAATTTCAGTTAAAATACTGCATTGCCTATCCCAAGTTGTTAATAATGAAAAAACATTCTCCACAAACCGATTTTGAATCATTTTCCTTTTCTGATGATATTTTATCCGCCATTAAACAGATGGGGTTTGAAAAGCCAACTGATATACAGATTAAAACGATACCTGCTGTATTAGAAGGAAGAGATGTTTTAGCGCGTGCTGATACAGGGTCTGGAAAAACAGCTGCCTTTGCATTGCCTTTACTGGATAGCATGAGTAATGAAAATATTTATTCTCGTATAGGGCGAGATAAACGTTTTGATGGGGCGAATAGAGTCGCTAGTAATTGTGTGCAAATTTTGGTTCTTGTTCCTACCAGGGAATTAGCAATACAAGTTGCTGAAGTTTTTGCCCAGCTTGCTGTCAATATCACGCCAGAGATAAAATGCCAGAGTGTTTATGGCGGGGTAAAAATTAACCCTCAAATGATGGCTTTGCGGGGTGGTGCTGATGTTTTAGTTGCAACTCCTGGGCGTTTACTCGATCTAGTTGAGCAAAATGCAATTAAATTTAATCAAATAAAAGCTTTAGTGATTGATGAAGTGGATCGCCTGATGAAAGGTGATTTTCAGGAAGAGATTGAACGTATCAGTAAACTGTTGCCCAATAAGCGTCAGAATCTAATGTTTACTGCGACTTTTCCAGAAAGTATTAGTCGACTAGTGCGTGAAGTTATGACTGATCCTGCGATTATTAATATGGATGAGTTTGTTGATGAATTGGAAATTGAGCAACGGGTGATTACGGTAAATCATCATCAAAAAAATGATGTATTAGCTGAGTTGCTACATAAAAATGATTGGGAGCAGGTGTTAATTTTTTGTAGCGCCAAGCGAACTTGCGATAATCTAGTTAAAAAACTGGAAAAAAGAAGTATCGACGCGGTGGCTATGCACAGTGATATGCATCAGTCCAAACGTTCGGGGGCATTAACAAAGTTTAAAGCGGGTGAAATTCGCATTTTAATTGCAACTGATGTGGCAGCAAGGGGGATTGATATTAAACAGCTTCCTTGTGTGATTAATTATGACTTGCCTCGCTCACCCAATGATTATATTCATCGAGTGGGTCGGACTGGACGTGCAGGTGAACAAGGTCATGTTATTTCTTTAATTGCACATCATGAGTTTCAGCATTTCTCAGTGATAGAAAGACATAATGCACTTAACCTGGAAAGAGAAGAGCTAGAAGGTTTTGAGATTGATGAAATAGCACCGCCTTTACCCCGTAAAAGCCCTAAGAAGAAAAAAGCAAAGTTAAATAAAAAACAGAAATTAAAGCAGGATAGTGGTGAGCCAGAACCCGTTTCAGAGCCTGATAAGCAAACTGAAAAAAAGGAAAAAGAAGTAAAGCAGGAAGAACCTGCAGTCAATGCCGATATTTGGGGTAAGTATCAGAAAAAGTAAGCGATAGTAGAGACGTTGCATGCAACGTCTCTACAGTTATTGATGGGTTTAGGACGAAACAAAGCGTTCGCTATAGATATGTTCTTTATTTACCCCGGCTTCCAGTGCAGCCTGAGTTGAAGCTTCAACTAAAATGGGCGGACCGCAGAGATAAACATCGCTTGCTGAGCCATTTTTCTCAAGGTGCGCTTTAAAAGCATCGACTGGTGTGCCGATAAATCCTTTCCAGTTATCTTCTGGTTTCCAGACGCATATTTCTACAGTTAACTGCGGCAGGCTTTGTTGTAGCGTTGTGAGTTCTTGTTGGCATAATATTTCTGCTTCATTATTAACTCCCAAAAATAAATGGGTGGGATGATCTTCAGCCCACTCAGCCATTCTGCTTAAAATAGATAAGAAAGGTGATAAGCCTGTGCCACCAGCAATAAAGCAACGTGGATTAGCACTTTGTTTGTTGATAACAAATGCCCCTGAGGGAGCATGAACTAATATATGTTGTCCAATCGCTGTTTGTTGTAAAAATTCAGAGAATTTTCCATCGGGCTGTAAGCGAATTAAAAACTCCAAACGACCCTCCCAATTAGTGGTATTGGATAGGGAGTATGCACGCATTAAGTCTAAGTTGGGTATTTCCAGTTCGACAAATTGCCCAGGTTCAAAGTCAAATGCTAAACCAACTTCTGGATCATCCTGTAATTGTAAAACAACCTTCAAGGTGCGTTCTGCAATTTTATCTATGCTAATAATCTCAGCATCTCGGGGAGCCGTTAAAGTTTGCTGGATGCATTCTGCATCATAGGGTAGCGTGATTTGTAGATCTGATTCAGGAATAGCGCGGCATAATAAAATATCACCACTTTTAACTGCCTCTGCTGATAAAACTTCATCACTATAACTATCTAACTGATAATCACCCGTTTTACAGGTGCCAAGGCAAGCGCCGCAAATGCCTGATTTGCAACCAAAGGGAGGGTAAAGGCTTGCCGCTTCAGCAGCATCCTGAACATTTTGTTTGTCATCACAAGAAAATTCAAATTGATGATTATCTCGTGTTGATAAGGTGATTTTGTGACTCATAGGTTTTTCTATGTGAGTAAATGGTTTGTGGTAGAAAAATAATAAGTGCTGATAATATGCAGGGCATCAATTATATTTTGATGCCCTGCATATTTCAGTACGTCTTATTGATAACGATCTTAAGCCGCTTTGTTTAATGCAGCAGACAAATCATCAGCTGCAATACCATTGGGTTTGATGTCAAATTCTTTTACCAGGATATCTAACACGGTGGGTGTTAAAAATGCAGGAAGTGTAGGGCCTAAATGAATGCCTTTAATTCCAAGTGACAATAAGGCTAATAAAACAGCTACTGCTTTTTGTTCAAACCATGAAATCATCAGGGACAGAGGCAGGTCATTCACTTCACAGTCAAATGCATCAGCTAAAGCACTGGCAATTTGAATGGCGGAATAAGCATCATTACATTGACCAATATCCAGTAATCGTGGAATGCCACCGATATTACCAAAATCTTGTTCATGGAAGCGGTATTTTCCACATCCCAAAGTTAATATTACACAATCATCAGGTGTTTGTTCTGCTAACTCAGTGTAATAATTACGCCCTGGTGCAGCACCATCACAACCACCTACAAGGAAGAAATGACGGATATCACCCCCTTTCACTGCTTCAATCACTTTATCGGCAACACCCAGTACGGCATGTCGTCCAAACCCTACGGTTACAGATTTTTCTTCTGCATCTTCTTTATATCCTGGCATTGCTTTTGCGACTTGAATAACCGGGGTAAAATTATGGCCTTCAATATGACGAACACCTGGCCAGCCGACTGGACCTGCAGTAAAAATACGGTTTTTATAGGCAGGCGTGGGTTCGATCAGACAATTAGATGTCATTAGGATAGGGCCAGGGAATGCTGCAAACTCAGTATGTTGATTTTGCCAAGCACTACCATAGTTTCCTGCTAAGTGACTGTATGCGCGTAGTTTGGGATAGGCATGTGCAGGTAACATTTCACCATGAGTATAAATGTTGATACCCATGTCTTTGGTTTGTTCAAGCAATTCATATAAATCTTTTAAATCATGTCCACTGACAAGAATCGCTTTACCTTTTATCGGTGTGATTCTTGCCTGAGCAGGTGATTGGGCACCAAAATTACCTGTATTGGCACCATCCAGAACTTCCATCACTTTTAAGTTAATACTGCCAACTTCTAAATTACCTGCCAGTAATGCAGAAGCATCGGTTGGTTCATCAGCCAGGAAATCCAGAGTTTTTTCTATACCTGCATAAATTTCTTCATCTTCACCACCTAAAACATAGGCATGATAGGCATAAGCAGCAACCCCTTTTAAACCATAAAGCATCATGGCTCTTAGACCAACAATATCTTCGCCAACAGTTTCCAGGTCTTTATCTATTGCAGCTGATTGAGCCTGAATTTCTAGGGCAGACTGTGTTGTAGCAGGTTTCCATGTGGCTGGTCCCTGTAATGAATCAAGTGTTATACCTTGTGCTTTAGCAGCTTCTTCATACAGTGATTTAACACGGTCACGGTGTTCAGCGGCTTGCTGAATTAAAGTAACAAATTTAGGGGCAGAAAAATTAACATTGGTTAGAGTCGTAAATAAGCCGTAAAGGATAAAGCTATCAGCTTGATTGTCTGTTTTACCTAGCTCACGTGCACGTTTTGCATACTGCGCAATGCCCTTTATGGCATAAACTAATAAATCCTGTAAATCTGAGGTAGTGGCATCTTTCCCGCAAATTCCAATAGCCGCAGAACCGCAGCCATCTCCATTTTCTGAACGTGTTGTTTGTTCGCATTGATAGCAAAACATAAGGTTCTCCCAAGCAAAATATATAATGAGGTGCTAATATAGTGATGTAATCTTATACTGTCATTGATTTAAATCAAGTGGTCGATAAATAATGGATGTTTTGCGTCAAAATATACTCTTTTCTGCTTTAAATGCAGAGCAGTTCACACGAGTTTCAGCGGGTTCTAAAGTTATTGAGTTAAAAGAAGGTGAGGTGTTATTTCAACAGCAACAAAAGGCTGACTATTTTTATATGTTAGAGACGGGCGATATTAAGTTATATCGTTTATCACCCGATGGTGCTGAAAAAGTCATTGAATTAATCAAAGCAAAGCAAACATTTGCTGAGGCCATGATGTTTATGGAGGGGGGTTTCTATCCAGTTAATGCCCAGGCTATATCAGATAGCCGTTTGATTGGCGTAGAAATGGCAATGTTTAGAGATTTATTGGAACACTCTCCTAAAACCAGCTTAAAAATTTTAGGCTATATGAGCAAGCGTTTGCACGGTTTAGTTCAGGAAATTGATCAGTTAAGTCTACAAAATGCAAAAATGCGTGTTATTCAGTTTTTGCTGGGGGAGCTTCCAGCTGATGCTATTTCCCCTTGCCAGTTGCAATGGAACACACCAAAAACGGTGCTTGCATCAAGATTATCGGTACGGCCTGAGACATTCTCTAGAACCCTGCGGCAATTAACACAAGAAAAGTTAATTAAGGTGGATGGGAAAAGTATTGAGATCTTGGATATTGAAGGGTTAAAGGGATATTGAAAACTTTTATGATGACTGAAATAGCGGCTTTGTATTACCAATGTGACTTTATTAATGAATCCATTAAGTTGTGCCAACAAGGTGTTGGCACAACGGTAGAATAATGCCGGTTATTAGTCACGCAATAATTCATTAAGACCTGTTTTGCTGCGAGTTCTTTCATCAACCTGTTTGATGATTACCGCACAATACAAGCTGTAAGTACCACATTTTGAGGGTAAGTTACCTGGAACAACAACAGAACCTGCAGGTACACGGCCGAATGTAATTTCGCCAGTCATACGGTTGAATATCTTGGTACTTTGACCAATATATACACCCATTGAAATAACAGCACCTTCTTCAACGATTACGCCTTCAACGATTTCTGAACGTGCACCGATAAAACAGTTATCTTCAATAATAGTCGGGCCAGCTTGTAATGGCTCTAAAACGCCACCAATACCTACACCACCTGATAAATGGACGTTTTTACCAATTTGTGCACATGAACCAACAGACGCCCAGGTATCAACCATAGTACCGCTGTCTACATAACCACCGATGTTGACGAAAGAAGGCATTAATACTGCACCAGGTGCAATGTAAGAACCGTGACGAGCAACAGCATTAGGCACTACACGAACGCCGCCTTTAACAAAATCTTCAGGTGAATGAGTAGAAAATTTAGCTTCTACTTTATCGTAGTAACGAGTGTTTCCACCTTCGATAACGCGATTCTCGTTGATTCTGAAAGAAAGTAAAACAGCTTTTTTTAACCATTGGTTAACGACCCATTCGCCACTGGTTTTTTCTGCAACACGAGCAGTACCCGCATCCAGCATGTTAATAGCTTCTTCAACAGCTGAACGGATTTCAGCTGAAACATTTGCTGGTGAGATGTCGGCGCGGTTTTCAAAAGCGTCGTTTATGATTTTTTCTAAGTTTGACATATATTTTTAGTCTAAAGTGTTAATGAAATTTTTAATTCTGTTAGCTGCATCTATGCATTCTTCTACAGGTGCAACCAAAGCAATTCGTACATGGTTTTTCCCAGGGTTAATAGCGTTTGCATCACGAGATAAAAAACTACCTGGTAGAACCGTTATGTTTTCCTGAGCAAATAATTTTTGGGCAAATTCAGCATCATCAATTGATGTCTTTAGCCAGATATAAAAGCTTGCAGGCGGTTTGGTAATTGTACAAACATCTGACAAAATGTCTATAAAAGCGGTGAATTTTTGTCTATATAAGTCCCTGTTTTCCTTAACATGTTCTTCGTCTTGCCAGGCTGCAATACTGGCGTATTGAGTGGATAAGGGAAGGGCGCAACCTTGATAGGTTCTGTATTGGAAATATTTTTTTAAAACGGTTGCATCGCCAGCAACAAATCCAGATCTCAGACCAGGGGCATTAGATCTTTTTGATAGACTCTGGAACATCACACAGTGCTGGAATTCTTTATTTCCCGCAGTATAAGCTGATTGTAATAAGCCCTGAGGTGGATTGTTTTCATCATCATAAATTTCTGTATAGCATTCATCAGATGCAATGATGAAATCATATTTTTCAGCTAATGCAATGAGTTTTAGATGATTTTCTTTTGAAATGACTGCGCCTGTCGGGTTACCTGGTGAGCAAATAAAAATGAGTTGACAGCGTTGCCATATTTCATCAGGTACAGAGTCAAAATCAGGTAAATAACCTGAAGCTTCTGTGGTGTTTAAAAAATAGGGTTCTGCTCCTGCCAGTAACGCGGCGCCTTCATAAATCTGATAAAAAGGGTTAGGCATGATGACGATAGCATCAGGTTTAGATGAATTAACCACTGCTTGAGCAAATGAAAACAAAGCTTCACGTGTACCACTGACAGGGATAACCTGGTTCTCAATATTGATATTCTTGGTAGGAATACCAAAACGTTGCACTATCCAGTCTGCGATAGCGGTTCTGAGCTCAGGAATACCTTTTGTTGTTGGGTATTTAGCTATGCCGTCCAGGTGTTTGGTCAAGGCGTCATGTATAAACTCTGGTGTCTTGTGTTTGGGTTCACCAATTGATAAGGCTATATGCGTTTTTTCTTGTGGTGGTGTTATGCCTTTTTTTAATTGAGTAAGCTTTTCAAAAGGATAAGGGTGTAACAGATCTAAATTTGGATTCATGTATTCAGGGTTATTTGCTACAGCGAGGCGTTTTGCCGATTGATTGCGTGTGTTGATAAAACTGCATGGCCTTTGGCATGTGTTCAGATAATTCTGTTATGCGGGTATTACTTGAAGGGTGGGTAGACATGAATTCTGCAGGTTGTTGGTTATTACTTGCTGCCCCCATTTTTTTCCACAAGTCGATGCTCTGTCTTGGGTCAAAGCCTGCTTTAGCCATTAAATCCAGTCCAATAATGTCGGCTTCACCTTCGTGTATTCGACTATAGGGTAAAATTAAGCCGTATTGGGCGCCAATACCTAAAGAACCAACGGCAATTTTCCCTAAAGTAGACGATGGGGAGCTGACGGCAGTAATTAGCGGTATGGCAGTATTGATAAAAGATTTTTGAGACATTCTTTCATTACTATGCCTGGCAAGTACATGCCCCACTTCATGCCCAATAACAGCGGCGAGTTGGTGTTGATTATCAACTAAATTTATTAGCCCTGTATGAACGCCAATTTTATTACCAGGTAGAGCAAAAGCGTTTAATGAATCATCATCAAAAACCACAACTTCCCAGTGGCCCCCCGTTTCGTAAGTAATAGCTTCGGCAACGCAGTTAACAAACTGAGTGTGTCGTGAGCTTTTGCTTTGAGTTTTGTCTTTTTTTAAACTATCAAAAGCCTGTAACCCCATTTGATTCAATTCTGAGTCTGACTTGTAAATAAATTGAGACCTACCTGTTGGACTTGTTGCGCAGGCGGTGACTAAGCAACAACATAGAGCAGGGGCTATTATCTTCAACATAAGATCAATTATCTGATAAAACCTAGCATTTTAACTTAAATTATGTCTTATTTATAGTTTAATCAATGATTTTAATGTCGATGTAAAACGGCAAGAACCTGGTTGAGTTATTAAGGTTTAAATTAGTTAGGACTTTTGTCTTTAAGTTGCCAGGATGGTTAATACCCACTGTATTGACAAGGTTTAAATTATGTGGTCATGATTAGAGCTTAAATAAAGCATTTAAAGCTATATAAAGTTAGAGATTGGCTAGTAAATATGTTTGAATAGAAGGTGATTAAAAACATGAAGATAATTGAAAAATAGCATAATGAATAATGGTATGACTGAGTCTATAGATGTTTTTCCCTGGAATAAAAATTTCGAGACGGGGATTGCTCAGATTGATGAGCAGCATCAGGTGATTATTAAGTTAATCAACAAAATGGCTACTTATATAGGTAATCAATCAGATACACATTCATTGGACAGCGTATTTACTGAATTGACCAACTATACTATTTATCACTTTGAATCTGAAGAGCTTGTTTGGGAAAAGTATTTATCAGCTGATTCAAGTTTTGATGAACATAAAAAAGCGCACGAAAGGTTTATTTCTGAAGTCTGCGAAATAAAACAACAAAAAGAAGGTAAATCAAATCAGCAAATAAGTGAAGATGTGCTTTCATTTCTAACGCATTGGCTGGCTTTTCATATTCTGGATAGTGATATGCGGATGAGTAAAGTTATCTTTGCTATCAAGTCAGGAATTGCCTTGGAAGCCGCTAAGCAGTCTGCAGATAAGGAAATGAGCGGAGTGACCAAAATTATGATTGATACTACGCTTTCTATGTATGATCATTTGTGTATACGAACCCTGGATTTAAAACGGGAAATTAATTCACGAAAAAAAACAGAAAGTAAATTGCTTTTAGCCGCTGGTGTTTTTGAAAATACTCTGGAAGCAATTTGTATTACAGATGAGAACAGTCTCATCATTAATGCTAATCCAGCTTTTTATCAATCCACAGGGTATCTTGAGCAAGAAGTTATTGGAAAGCATATAGGGGTGCTTAAATCAGGGTTAACAGATGAAAGGCTGCTTGGTTCAATATGGCAGCAACTGGATGAAAAAGATCACTGGAGTGGCGAGATCAACAGTAGAAACAAGGATGGGGAAATTCAGTCTGAATGGCTTGCGTTATCAACTATTAGGAACGAGAAAAATCAGATAAGTAATTATATTGGAATTTTCTCAAATATTTCTCGTTTGATTAAAAATCAGCTTAAGCTTGAGCATATTGCACATCACGACCCGTTAACAGAATTGCCTAATCGATTGTTGCTAGCCGACCGGATGGAGCAGTCAATTGCAAATGCCAAGCGGAAAAAAGAACGGTTTGCAGTCTGTTTTCTTGATCTGGATGGCTTTAAGCCAGTTAATGATTTTTATGGGCATGATACGGGAGACAGCTTGTTGTGTGAAATTGCACAACGAATTAAAAATATTGTTAGAGGTAATGATACCGTTGCTCGTATAGGTGGTGATGAATTTGTTGTTTTATTAAATGAAATTCAATCAACCGATGAAAGTGAGACCTTTTTAGCACGATTGCTGGAAGAAATTACCAGGCCAATTCTCATTAATCATGTTGCTCATAAAGTTTCGGCTAGTATAGGTGTAGCTATCTATCCAGATGATGGAAATGATGCAGGAACTTTATTACGCTATTCTGATGAAGCGATGTATGAAGCTAAACGACAGGGTAAAGCCAGGTATCAACGCTACCGTAGCCAATAAAAAAATTGTTTTGCTCAAGTGAATGAAATTTAATAGTGGAGAGTAGGGATGACCAGTAAGGAAATTTTAATAGGTGGCAAGGATGGGCAACAGGTCATTATGGATGCTGCAATGGGTAACCGCCATGGTGTTATTTCTGGAGCAACAGGGACAGGCAAAACGATTACTTTACAGATTTTAGCTGAATCATATTCTCGTTTAGGGGTGCCGGTTTTTTTAGCGGATATAAAAGGTGATTTATCAGGTATCGCCAGAAAGGGAAAAGCACATTCAAAAATATCTGAACGTGTTAAGAATATACAAATCAGCGAGTTTAATTTTCAGGCTAACCCAACGGTCTTCTGGGATATTTTTTCTAAACAAGGGCATCCGGTAAGAGCAACAATTTCTGATCTAGGGCCTTTATTAATGAGTCATATGCTTGAATTGAATGATACTCAAACAGGTATTGTTTACAGTTGTTTTAAAATTGCTGACGAGCAGGGCTTATTGTTGTTAGATCTTAAGGATTTTCGATCCATGCTTAACTGGATGGGAGAAAATGCCAAAGAGTTAAAGTCTGAATATGGCAATATTTCATCAGCAAGTATTGGTGCAATACAGCGCCGATTATTGGTGCTAGATGAACAAGGTGCGAGTGAATTTTTTGGTGAGCCAGCCGTACAGTTAGATGACTTTTGTCGAACTGATTTTTCAGGTAATGGGGTGATTAGTTTGCTTGATGCAACGGTATTAACCCAAAAATCCCCACGACTTTATGCGGTATTTTTATTATGGTTACTTTCTGAATTGTATGAAAATATGCCAGAAGTGGGCGATGCCGATAAACCTGAATTAGTTTTATTTTTTGATGAAGCTCATTTGCTGTTTGACCAGGCTCCAGGTGTTTTGGTTGATAAAATTGAACAAATTGTTCGATTAATACGCTCAAAAGGCGTCGGGGTTTATTTTATTAGTCAAAGTCCACTGGATATTCCAGAAGATATTTTGGGGCAATTAGGTTTAAAAATTCAGCATGCTTTAAGGGCTTATACCCCAAAAGATAAAAAAGTGATTAAAGCTGTAGCCGAAACCTTTCGAAGTAATCCAAAGCTGGATGTTGAGCAGGTTATTAAGGAATTACAAACTGGGGAAGCATTAGTTTCAGTACTAAATAAAGATGGCAGTCCCGAGCCAGTAGAAAGGGTGTTAATTAAACCGCCTGAATCTCAGATGGGGCCAGTATCAAAAGATGAGCGTGAGGAAATAATCTCTCGCTCTCCTTTTAAAGGCAGGTATGATCAAGACCTGGATAGGGAATCAGCTTATGAAGTTTTGAAAAAAAGAGCTGAACAGACAGATATTGAAAGCAAATCTGAAAAAAAATCTAAAAGTCGACATTCAACAGCAAGTTCACGAGGTAGGCAAAGTGTTGGTGAGGCTTTGCTAAAAAGTGCTGCAAGAAGTATTGGTAGCCAAATTGGACGACAAATTATTCGTGGAATTATGGGCTCTTTGTTAGGTGGTAGAAGGTAATTAGGTCTATGCCGTTGTGAGAATCCTTTTCCTGGAAAAGGATTCGGGTTTCGCTATATAAAAGACGGCTAGCATAGTATTTCTATTATCTAAAACAATTCCCAAACTGGTTTGATATTGTCAGGTAACGGGGCTAATCTGCCTAGTTCTACCCATTGATTGCTTGGTGAATGAAAGTCAGAACCAATCGATGCCGCAAGTTCATATTTGTTTGCATATACCATTGAACGTCTTATTTCATCGGGCGAACTTCGCCCGGTTACTACTTCAATACCTTGTCCGCCCATTTCTTTAAATGCAGCCAGAAAACGTCTCATCCAGCTTGCGGTTAATTTATAGCGTAAAGGGTGGGCAACAACGGCTACGCCCCCAGCCTGATTAATCCAGTGAATCGCATCATTTAAATCAGACCAGACAGTTGAAACAAAAGCAGTTTTACCTTTGCCTAAATAACGATCAAAAGCTTGTTGTTGAGTTGATACATAATTATTGTCAAGTAAAAAACTGGCAAAATGGGCACGGGTAATCATTCCACCCTGTGCGGCTTTAGTGACGCCTTCAAAAACATTGGGGATACGTCTTTTTTCTAATTTTAGGGCGATTTTTTTTGCCCGTTCAATTCGAAGAGATTGCAGGCTTGTAATTCCAGAAACCAGTATTTCGTTTTTTGGGTCAATATTCAGGCCAACAATATGGAAACATTTGTTTTCCCAGGTAGTAGAGATTTCTATGCCGGGTATAAAGTTAATGTTATTGGCTAAAGCCACTTTTGCTGCTTCAGCTTGTCCATTAATAGTATCGTGGTCTGTTAAAGCAATTGATGTGACTTCATGTTCCTTGGCACGTAGTATGACATCAGTGGGTGATAATGTACCGTCCGAGGCGGTAGAGTGACAATGTAAATCGTACTTTTCAGTCATTATTGATATTCGCCATAAAGTTTTGCATACAGACCATTGTTATTAATTAAAGTTGCATGTTGCCCTTGTTCACAGATTCTGCCTTCTTCAAATACATAGACATGATCGGCTTGTTTTACTGCACTGAGACGGTGAGCAATAATGATGGTTGTTCTGCCACTTAAAAACTTGGCTAGCGCTTTATGTAACCTTTGTTCTGTATCAGTGTCGAGAGCTGATGTCGCCTCATCTAAAATGACAACACTGGGTTTTGCAACAATCATTCTGGCAATTGCCAGGCGTTGGCGTTGGCCGCCTGAAAGGCGCATGCCTTGTCTGCCTACAATAGTATCTAATCCCTTATCAAGACCTAAAACAGTCTGTTTAAGTTGAGCTATTTCTAGAGCATCCCATAATGCCTGGTCCGATACTCTCCGACCTAGGGTAAGGTTTGCTCTGATTGAGTCATTAAATAATGCAGGGTGTTGTAAAACAGTTGCCACATGTTCGCGAACCACTTCAAGGCCAATCTTGTTAATAGGTGAGCCATTAAAATAGATCATACCTTCGTTTGGTGGGTATAGGCCTATTAATGTTTGAGCTAAAGTGGATTTTCCTCCGCCACTGGCACCCACTAAGGCAACTTTTTCACCCGCGGAAATGGATAGATTGATGCCATTTAAAATAGGGTCTTCTTTATAGCTAAAATGCAGGTCTTTAATGGTGATAGAAACAGTCTTATCAACAATAAAAGGGTTTTCAAGGTGGGGATAATGAGGTTCTTGTTGTAAAGAATACAATGTGTTGATTCTGTTTAATGCCGCTTTAGCAGCAAAGAAGGCGTGTTGAATACTTAGGATTTCTTGTACCGGAGCCATCATAAACCACAGGTAACCAAAAACAGCCAGCATCTGACCTATGCTGAGGTCCGAATAGAACACCATAAGCATGGCTGTTGCTCTGAAGATATCAAAGCCGAACAAAAAAACTAGAAAGCTTAACCGAGCTGCTGCATCACTTTTCCAGGCAAATGTGGTGGCGTGTGATTTAACGGTATGTGCAGATTCTATTAGTTGCTGGCAATAGTGTTTTTCTCTGTTACTGGCTCGAATTTGGTGTATTGCTTCTAAGGTTTCTGTTAAAGATTGCTGAAAAATACTATAAGCCGAATTCTCTTTCGCTTTTAGATCTTTAATTCGTGAACCGATTTTCTTGGCAAAATAAATAACCAGAGGATTCAACAATAAAATAAATAAGCCTAATTGCCAGTGCATCCATAACAGTATGATAGCAGTGCCAATAATGGTCAGACTGGCTATTAGTAATTTGCTAATGGTTGTGCCGATAAAGTTATCGAGGGTGTCAAGGTCGGTTACCATATGAGTGACAACCGCCCCGGTTCCTAAGCTTTCATATTCAGACATGGAAATACTTTGTAAGCGATTGATCAGGTCTTTGCGGATACAAAAAATAACGTCTTTGGAAATAATTGAAAACTGGCGGCCTTGAATAATGTTAAAAATTATCGAAAGAATCCTGAGAAATAAGCTGAAAACCAAAACAGCAGCAATGTAAATAATCGGCTGTTGCCATTCGACAGGCAATAAAAGGTTAATCGTAGAGCTGATGGTGCCTGGGTTGTTTAATAGCACTTCGTCAACCAGCAAAGGCATCAATAAAGGTACAGGTACACTGGAAATTGTTGCTAGAATTGCGATCCAGTGCGCATTAAAAAGTTCTTTTTTGTGCTTAAGAGCAATTTCATAGATATAATTCCATGAATATTGCGTTTGTTTGGGTTTTGAAAATGCAGAATTGTTGCGAGCCACTTTTATATATCTATAAAAAGAAAGTAAGCGAAGAATTATAACGGTCAGACCAATAATAGGAAAACTACATTTTTGTTTTAATTTAATTATGATAAAAAAAATAATAATTTTTTTAATTTTAATCGTGCCGTTACAGGTCTCAGTTGCATCAAAGTTATCTCTGGAGGAGCAAAGAAGTGAATTTTTATTAGCTCAGAAAATGATTGCTAAGGGAAGGTCGCCTTTGTCTTTTAGTCGTGATGATGTGTTGTCAGACTATCCTTTATATCCATATATACAATATCAATGGTTAATCAAACATTTAGAACAAACTAAAAAAATTAAAGATTTTTTAAGATATTACAAAGACACGCGCTATGCAGGTTTGTTGAGGTATAAATGGCAGATTTATTTGGCAAAACATAAAATATGGCCAGAATTTATTGAGCAATACCAAAAGACTAAGAATATCAAATTGCAGTGTTATTACTATCGCGCTAAGTATAATGTGGGTGCTAAAAAAGAGGCATTAACGGGGGCAAAAAGAATATGGGTTCAACCTAAATCTCAACCCAGTGAGTGTGATCCCATTTTTAAAGTTTTATTGAAATCAAAATATCTGACTAAGGATATGCTTTGGCAGCGATTTGATGCAGCGATAACAAAGGGTAAATTTCCGGTTGCAAAATATGTCATGGGTTTGATGGGTAAAAAAGACCGAAAAGTTGCGCAGCTTTGGTTAAAAGTTCATTCTAATCCTTCGCTTATTACAAATCAGAAGTTGTTAAATAAAAAACAGGCTCAGGCGGGGTTAATTTTTGCTCATGGTATTGATCGTCTGGCCAGAAAGAAGACCCTGGCCAAAGCGATTGATCTTTGGGATGCACGCAAAAAAGATTACATCATAAATGAAGCAACCATTCGACGTATTGAGCAGCGTTTGGCTATGTCATTGGCCTATAATCGAAATGATAAGGCTTATAGTCGATTGAGTGTGCTGAGTAAACCTGATGAGGTAGCAAAAGAATGGCGGATTCGGACAGCATTAAGAGCACAAGACTGGCCAAATGTTGCAGAATCAATTGCTGCATTAAGCAAGGAAGATAAAAAAAAGGAAAAATGGCGATATTGGTTGGCTAGAGCATCTGAAAATATAGATAAACCTAAAGTGGCCAGTTTTATTTATTCAAGATTAGCTGTAGAGAGGAGTTTCTATGGTTATTTATCGGCTGAGAAGCTTAACTTAAAATATCAGTTATCTGATAACCCTATTCAGGTTATGCCTGAAATGTTTAAAAGGTTTAAGCACAAAAAAGACTTTCTGGTTGTTTCTGAATTGATCGCAATTGAGAAGAATAATGAGGCAAGAAGGCAGTGGTGGTATGCGATAAGAAAGTTAAATAAAAAAGATATTTTGATGGCAGCTAAATATGCTCAAGAGCTTGGCTGGAAGCAAGTTGCTATTTTTACATTGGCAAAAGCTAAATATTGGGATGATGTTGCAGTGCGTTTTCCAATGGCTTATAAAAAGCAAGTACAGCAAAATGCTAAAATTCAGAAATTAAATCCAGCCATCATTTTTGGTTTAATTCGCAGAGAAAGTGCCTTTAATAAAAATGCTCGGTCGCCTGTTGGAGCGAGAGGGTTGATGCAAATAATGCCAAAAACAGGGCAGCAGATTGCAAGAGAGTTAAAGGAGAAATGGAGAAGTAAGCAGGCGTTAATGAACCCTGCGACTAATCTTAAATACGGTTCATATTATTATAAGCAGTTATTGAATCAGTTTAATGGTCATTATGCATTGGCTGCGGCAGCATACAATGCCGGGCCGCATCGTGTGAAACGCTGGCTGCCTGCTGAAAATACATTGGCAGCAGATATCTGGATTGAAACAATCCCTTTTAAGGAAACAAGAGCTTATGTTTCTGCTGTTTTGACTTATGCGCTCATTTATCAAAAACAATTGAAAGAAAATATTTTAACAATGAAAGATTTTATGCGTGAAGTTTTTCCTAAATAGTTAAATTAACGAAATTTAGTTATTGTTTGTATTATCTGAAGAGCCTGTGCTTATTAATATTCGTAGTTTAGGTAAGGAATGAGGGTCTTGTTTGAGTTATGTGTAGCTTAGTTAGTTATTTCTTGTAAAATTTGTAAGGTTTTTGTTAGCAATTTTTAGTGTATACGATAAGAAAATGCTTACATGTGAACTAAATAGTTCCGTAGTGAGAATGTGCAAGGTATAATATTAGACAACTATTATTATAAAAAAGAATTAACTAGGTATTTATTCGATGGAAAAGCCGCAGAGTTTTACGCGTGAAGAGTTATTAAAATCAGGCAGAGGGGAGCTTTATGGCCCTGATAATGCACAATTGCCACTTCCTCCCATGTTAATGATGGATCGTGTTATCAAAATTACTGATGAAGGTGGAAAGTACGGTAAAGGCGAAATTATTGCTGAACTTGATATAACACCTGAATTATGGTTTTTTGATTGTCATTTTCAAGGTGATCCAGTGATGCCTGGCTGTTTAGGGTTAGATGCTATGTGGCAGTTGATTGGATTTTGGCTTTGTTGGGCTGGAGGGCCTGGTAAAGGACGTGCATTAGGTTGTGGTGAAGTGAAATTCACTGGACAAGTATTACCTACAGCTAAAAAAGTGACTTATAAATTAGACCTAAAGCGTGTAATTATGCGCAAATTGGTGATGGGAATTGCTGATGCAACCATGGAAGTCGATGGTAAAGTTATTTATCAGGCATCAGATTTAAAAGTTGGCTTATTCACATCTACCCAGGATTTCTAGAGGAATTGTAATGAAAAGAGTAGTTGTAACTGGCTTAGGTATTGTTTCCAGTATTGGTAATAATAGCGATGAAGTTTTAGAATCTTTAAAGCTTGGGAAATCAGGTATTGTTCATGCTGATGTCTATGAGGAAATGGGCTTTAGAAGTCATATTCATGGTTCAGTTGATATTAATTTAGATGATCATATCGATCGTAAAGTTAAACGCTTTATGGGTGATGGCGCGGCATATAACTATATTGCCATGCAACAGGCAGTTGATCACTCAGGTTTAAGTGAAGATCAGGTTTCAAATTTTCGTACAGGTTTGGTGATGGGCTCAGGTGGTCCGTCAACCTCCAATCTAGTTGCGGCGGCTGATATATTAAGAGAAAAAGGCGTTAAACGTGTTGGGCCTTATATGGTGCCCCGTACTATGTCGAGCACCAATACAGCTTGTTTAGCAACACCGTTTAAAATTAAAGGTGTTAATTACACCATTAGTTCAGCTTGTGCAACTAGTGCACACTGCATTGGTCATGCAATGGAGCTTATCCAGTTAGGTAAGCAAGACGTGGTTTTTGCTGGTGGTGGTGAAGAACTGCACTGGTCTATGTCTGTTTTGTTTGATGCAATGGGCGCATTATCTTCAAAATATAATGATGCACCAGAAACAGCTTCAAGACCTTATGATGAAACTCGTGATGGATTTGTTATTGCTGGTGGCGGTGGCGTATTAGTTATTGAAGAACTAGAACATGCCAAAGCACGTGGCGCGAATATCCTTGCGGAATTGGTAGGTTATGGCGCAACTTCAGATGGCTATGATATGGTTCAACCATCTGGTGAAGGGGCTATTCGTTGTATGCAACAGGCAATGGCAACGGTTGATGGAAATATTGATTATATCAATGCTCATGGTACCAGTACGCCAGTAGGTGATACTCGTGAACTTGAAGCATTGCGTGCAGTGTTTGGTGAAGGCAATGTTCCAGCAGTGAGTTCAACAAAATCATTAACAGGCCATGCCTTAGGTGCGGCAGGAGTTAATGAATCAATTTATTCATTACTAATGATGCAAAATAACTTCTTGAGTGCATCAGCCAATATCAATCAACTAGACCCTGGTGCTGAAGGTATTCCTATCGTCAGAGAAAGACAAGACGATGTCACTTTGAATACTATTATGTCGAATAGTTTTGGTTTTGGAGGAACTAACGCAACGTTAATCTTCCAAAGGTATTCATAAGAGCAGATTCAAGGTTAAAGGTACAAGGTAAAAGGAAGAGCAGCATAAGCGCTCTTCCTTTTCTATTTTGAGACCTTTGCTTTTTTGCTGTTACTTTTGCCTTTAGCCTTGTACCTTTTACCTGCTTTTAAAAATGCCCGATCCTTCAAAAAAATCCAGAACTGAAGTTAACAAATTACATAAACGACTGCGCAGAGATGTTGGTCAGGCTATTGCTGACTATAACATGGTTGAAGAAGGCGATAAGATTATGGTCTGCTTGTCTGGAGGCAAAGATTCTTTTGTCATGCTGGATCTTCTGTTACATTTACAGAAAACTGCACCTGTTGATTTTGAGATTATTGCCGTTAATCTGGATCAGAAACAACCAGGTTTTCCTGAACATATCTTGCCTGAGTATCTGACTTCTATAGGGGTACCTTTTCATATTATTGAACATGATACCTATAGCATTGTTAAACGTGTAATTCCTGAAGGGAAAACAACGTGTAGTTTATGTTCTCGCTTACGCCGAGGGACCCTGTATGGTTTTGCCAAAGAACACAAAATTACTAAAATTGCTTTGGGTCATCATCGAGATGATATTCTGGAAACTTATTTTCTAAATATGTTTTTTGCTGGAAAATTAAAGGCTATGCCACCTAAGCTTTTGAGTGATGATAAACAAAATATCATTATTAGACCATTGGCATATAGCAAGGAAAAAGATATTGCGCGTTATGCTGAAATAAAAGATTTTCCAATTATTCCCTGTAACTTATGTGGTTCTCAAGAAAACCTACAACGTCAAGCGATGAAAAAAATGTTAACAGGATGGGATGAGCAGTTTCCAGGGCGTTTAGAGACTATTTTTTCAAGTCTACAGAATATTTCACCCTCACAAATGGCTGATACCCAGTTATTTGATTTCGCAGGATTGAAACAAGGTGAACTTGATGGGCCGCGAGTGGTCTCTGATGATGCTGGGCTGGATGTTCTGGAAAGATAAACCAGTGCTAGGGCAGACTTTAGTCAGCCAGAATTGACTTGAGTTTCAATTCTTTGTCAGCGTTTATTCAGTTTGTTTTAGGTATATTATTAAGCCTCCCATTCATTAAAATTTCATTAAATATGTTAAAAAAAATAATTAAACATTTGCCAATCATTTGTCTTTTAATGATGGTATCAACGGTTAATGCAGAACAAGCATCAATAGATCAGTTAAAATCATTTTTAGCATCAACAAGCTCTTTAACGGCAGGCTTTAAACAGGTCACTTTAGATGAAAATAGCCAGCCAAGCGAAATCAGTGAAGGTGAGTTTTATTTAAGCAGGCCAGGTAAATTTCGTTGGAGTTATAAAAAACCGTTTATTCAGGAGATTATCTCCAGTGCAGGAAAAGTCTGGTTTTATGATGCGGATTTAGAACAGGTCACCATAAAAAAAATGGATGATTCTTTAGGTTCTACTCCAGCTTTATTATTGAGTGGTGAAATAGAGTTAGAAGAAAATTTTATCCTGGAGCAACAGGGTGTTGATAAAGATATGTCATGGATAAAATTATCACCCAAAAATGAAGACAGTGGCTTTAAATATATTCTTATAGGCCTTGATAATGGCGTTTTGGGCGGAATGGAGCTGAGTGATAATTTTGGCCAGTTAACTCGTATTTATTTTTCAAAAGTAAAGATAAACCCTCAGTTAGAAAAATCTGTGTTTGAATTTACAGTCCCTGAGGGCGTGGATGTTTTTGAAAATTAAATGATTAGGTCTCTAGTCTCTTGTTAAAACTTTTGGCAGGAGATGTGACTTTAACTACAGGTCTTTATAGAGCAATAGAATAATGATAATACTGTTGAATACGTAATATGTTTGATGACTTAAGCAAACCATTAGCAGATAGAATGCGGCCGGTTTCATTGGATGACTATATTGGCCAAAAGCATATTTTAAAAGCAGGTAAACCTTTATTCGAAGCTGTTTCATCAGGGCGCTTACATTCAATGATTTTTTGGGGGCCGCCTGGTACAGGTAAGACCACGCTGGCAAGAATGATAGCAAAGCATTCAGATGCTGAATTTATACCGATTTCTGCTGTTTTGGCTGGGGTAAAAGATATACGAGCAGCGGTTGCAGATGCCAAGAAAACGCAATTACAACACAATAAACGTACTGTATTATTTGTTGATGAAGTCCATCGCTTTAATAAATCTCAGCAAGATGCTTTTTTGCCCCATGTAGAAGATGGTACTTTTTATTTTATCGGTGCAACAACAGAAAACCCTTCATTTGCATTGAACAATGCATTGTTATCCCGGGCTAGAGTTTATGTGCTTAACTCTTTAACTCAGGATGATTTAATCGAGGTGTTAAATAAAGCTTTATTGGATAAGGATAAAGGTCTGGCGTCATTGGATATTAAAATATCTGAGGAATTAAAGCAGCAGTTTTCTTCAGCTGCTGATGGTGATGCTCGGCGTTTATTAAATTTACTAGAAATTGCAGTAGAGCTAGCAGCAGCCTGTGAAAGTAATGAAATAACCGAGGAGATTGCCAGAGAAGTGCTTTCTGGTGGTGTTAGGCGTTTTGATAATCAAGGGGAAGAGTTTTATAACCAGATTTCAGCCTTACATAAATCGGTAAGAGGAAGTTCACCTGACGGCGCGCTGTATTGGTTGTGTAGAATGATTGATGGCGGATGTGATTTGGCTTATCTGGCCAGAAGAATTGTTAGAATGGCTTCTGAAGATATTGGAAATGCTGATCCAAGAGCATTAGAGGTTTGTATTAATGCATGGGAAGCACAAGAGCGTCTGGGGAGTCCTGAAGGTGAGCTGGCATTAGCTCAGGCTGTTTCTTATTTAGCATGTGCTCCTAAAAGTAATGCTGTGTATATGGCCTATAATCAAGCAATGAGTGATGCCAAACAGAGTGGTAGTTTAGGTGTGCCCAACCATTTGAGAAATGCACCGACCAAGCTAATGAAGTCTTTGGATTATAAAAAGGATTATCGTTATGCGCATAATGAGCCGGAAGCCTATGCAGCAGGTGAAAATTATTTTCCTGATGAATTAATAGGCAGGCAATATTATCATCCTGTACCGAGGGGTTTGGAGATTAAGATTTCTCAGAAGTTACAACATTTGAGGGAATTAGATGAAGAGTATCAATCTAAGCGTTAGAATTATTAGGTCTTTTGCCAGTTTGGCAGTGTTAATGGTTGTATTGTTACCAAGCAGTGTGACAGCTACTTCATCTACCGCTGAGCATAGTGATTCAAATCAGGTAACTTTGCATTATTTTTGGTCAAGATATTGTCCCCATTGCCTGGATGCAAAGCCTTTTATTAATGAATTACCGCTTGCTTATCCTTGGTTAACACTAGAAAGTTATGATTTAGTTGATAGCAAGGCAAATAAGCAACGCTTCTTGCAAATGGCGTCTGAATTAAAACAACCGGCAAACTCAGTACCCGCGTTTATTTTTTGTAATCAAATGTTAGTTGGTTATGAGAATGCAGAAACAACCGGGCTAGAACTAGAGCAAAAATTAATCGCTTGTCATCAACAGAAAAATCAGCCGTTAGTAGAGAAGCAAGAACGGTTTAATATCCCTGGTTTTGGGGAAATGCATTATCAGGACTTTTCTTTGCCCGTCTTCACTTTATTAATAGCTTCACTGGATGCCTTTAATCCATGTGCCTTTTTTATCTTGTTTTTTCTATTAAGTTTAATAGTCAATCAGCGAAGCCGAGTCAGAATGCTGGTTATTGGTTGTACCTTTGTCACCTGTTCTGGTGTGATGTATTTTTTGTTTATGAGTGCCTGGCTTAATCTGTTTTTAATCACCGAAGAGTTGATGATGATTACTGCAATCGCCGGGATGATTGCTATTGTTTTTGGAGCGGTTAATATAAAAGATTATTTTTATTTTAAACAAGGTGTTTCATTATCATTATCTGATTCTGCCCGAGCCAGCTTGTATGCCAGAATCCGAAAGCTTACTCAGAGTGGAAGTTGGCCAACAATGATTGTTGCAACTATTATTCTGGCCATAGCAGCCAATAGCTACGAGTTGTTATGTACTGCCGGGCTACCGATGGTTTATACCCGGGTGCTAACGTTAAATGAATTGACTAGCTCTCAGTATTATCTGTATCTGGCTTTGTACAACGTTGTATATATTATTCCTTTGTTATTAATTGTGCTGCTATTTACCCTGACATTAGGTAAGAAAAAATTATCAGAAAAAGAAGGGCGAATATTAAAATTGTTATCAGGCAGTATGATGTCAGGATTAGGTGTCATATTACTGTTAAAACCTGAAATGCTAAGTAATATGCTGGTTTCTGTTGGTGTTATTGTTGGTGCAATGCTGTTAACTGGTTTATTGGTATTGTTTCAGAAAATAAAAACTAAACTGTGAAGAGATTATTTGAGCTCTGTCTATTTTTAGGTAACAAACAAACTATTATTTTCACTCGTGTAAGGAAAACCTTGCTATATCAGCTGAAAAAAGCGCTTAATAGGGTGAATATTGAAGTGAAGTATTCGTTTTTTCTTTCAGATATGAGCAGAAAGAAGCAGTAAATTGTATTTTTTGATAAATTAATGAGAATTATTTTTGATTTTTCTATAAAATTAGTCAATTAAAATAAATTCATCCCCCAGGTATCTATGGATCTAAAATTTCTAGACTTTGAACAACCTATCGCTGAGTTGGAAGCGAAGATTGAAGAACTCCGTAAAGTGGAGTTTGATAATGATATTAATATTTCCGATACGCTTAAACAGCTAGAAGAAAAAAGTGAAGGATTAACTGCCGAAATTTTTTCTGATTTGTCTGATTGGCAAATCTCTCAGTTATCTCGTCATCCAGAGCGCCCTTATACTTTGGATTATATCGAGCATATGTTTACTGATTTCCATCAATTGCATGGTGATAGGGCATATGCGGATGACCCGGCTCTGGTTTGTGGTTTAGCCAAGTTAGAAGGTCAGCCTATTGTTGTTATTGGTCATCAAAAAGGCAGAGATACTAAAGAGAAGATATATCGTAATTTTGGTATGCCTCGTCCTGAAGGCTACCGAAAAGCTTTGCGTATTATGAAAATGGCAGAACGCTTTGGCTTACCCATTATTTGTTTAATTGATACGCCAGGGGCTTATCCTGGTATCGGTGCTGAAGAGCGCGGACAAAGTGAAGCAATTGCCAGAAACCTGTTTGAGATGTCTCGATTAAAAACACAGATTATTTGTGTTGTTATCGGAGAAGGTGGTTCTGGTGGGGCCTTGGCTATTGGGGTCGGTGATCGCTTAATTATGATGGAATACAGTACTTATGCTGTGATTTCTCCTGAGGGCTGTGCATCTATTCTATGGAAAAGTGCTGAAAAATCGAAGCTGGCTGCGGAAGCAATGGGAATTACTTCTGACAGAGTACGAGAGCAAGGGTTTTTAGATGAGGTGGTGCGTGAGCCAGTTGGTGGTGGGCATCGAGATTATCAGAAAACTGCCTTAAGTTTAAGAGAAACTTTAATCAGGCATTTAGAAGAATTAAAACGAGAAAATATGGATGACATACTAAGTACACGTTATCAGCGTATTATGAGATATGGTTCATTTTCAGAGGAAGCAGTAAAATAATTTTACAAATTTCCCTTTTTATTTGTTGTTTTAAAGGCCGACTTATGTCGGCCTTTTTCGTTTAATATGCTAGAAGCTGATTGTATTACCTCAATTTTACCGCCAAAAACTGAAAAGATTTTCATTGCATATAGTGGAGGTGTGGATTCGCATGTTTTGTTGCATCTGGCTGCTTTAAATGATGAGCTGAAGGAAAACATTACCGCAGTTTATGTGCACCATGGATTACAAGTTGAAGCTGATGCCTGGGCTGATCATTGTCAGTCAATTGCATTGGGGTTGGGGCTAAAGTTTAAATGTCTAAAAGTTAATATAGAAAAAACTTCTGGTCATAGTTTAGAAGAACTTGCAAGGGATGCCCGTTATCAGGCAATAACTGCATTAGTGGATTCTGATGATGTTGTGTTATTTGCTCAGCATCGGGAAGATCAAATGGAAACAGTGTTGTTGCAACTTTTTAGGGGGGCTGGTGTGCAAGGGCTTTCTGGTATGCCATTGACTATTCCTTTTGGTAAGGGGCTTTTGTGCAGGCCTTTTCTTGATGTTTCAAAAAGGCTGATAGATGATTATGCGATAGAAAATCAGTTGTCCTGGGTTGAAGACCCTAGTAATAAAAGTAATGATTTTGACCGTAATTTTTTGCGCAACCAGATTGTGCCAAAATTAAAACAGAAATGGCCGTCTTTAGATAAAACCGTTACTCGTTCTGCTCGACATTGCGTGCAAGTTCAGCATTTGTCTGAAGACGTTGCAAAACAGCTATTTAGTCAAATATGTGATAAATCAGATCACAGCCTTAATATTGCTCAATTGCTTGAGCTTGATATTTATAAACAAAGCCTTGTAATTAGGCAGTGGTTTAAGGTTAAGCAATTAAGAATGCCATCAGAAAAAATATTCCAGGGCATTATTAATGAAGTGGTGAATGCTAAGGAATCGGCTAACCCTGAGATTCGAGGGCGAGGCTATAGTATTAAACGTTATAGAAATAAAATATTTTGTTTAACCTCCGATAATCGTAACAAGCAATATTGCGAACAACTATGGAAATTGAATTCCAGAGAGTTGGAACTCAAGGATGGTTCAAAGTTGGTGTTATCTGAGTCTATAGAAGGCATTCCAAGGTTGCTCTGGGAAACAGCTGAGGTAAGGGTGAGGTTTCGGCAGGGTGCTGAAAAAATTCGTCTGCCTGGTAGAGAGGGGCGACATACACTTAAAAAACTATATCAAGAAAAAGCGATTCCTCCATGGCAAAGAAGTAGTATTCCTCTGGTCTATCTAGATAATGATCTGGTTGCTGTTGCAGGTTTATGGATTAGTGCCGATTTTTTTAGTCAAAAAAAAGAACCGTGTTATCAAGTTAACTGGTTAAATACTTCGAATGAGTATTGATACAAAGTTACATGCAGGGTCTTTTGTTATTTATTATAAAAGGTTAATTAATGAGTGAAACAAGTATTTACCAAAATTTACAACAACTGGGTGGTAAAACTGAACTGCCTGAATCACCTGAGCAGGCGCAATTAGAAAGTGTTGATAATCCACAAGCAGATGTCGATTATATGGTGCGTTTTGTTGCACCTGAGTTTACTTCACTTTGTCCTCTGACAGGGCAGCCAGACTTTGCTCATTTAGTGATTGATTACATACCAGCAGAGCGTTTGGTGGAAAGTAAATCGTTAAAACTGTTTCTAGGTTCGTTTAGAAACCATGGAGCATTCCATGAAGATTGTACTGTGAGTATTGGGCGTCGTTTATTGCAAGAAATTTCACCGAAATGGCTGCGGATTGGTGGGTATTGGTTTCCTCGTGGGGGTATTCCTATTGATGTGTTTTTTGCTCAAGGTGAAGTACCTAAAGGTGTTTGGGTACCTGAGCAAGGTGTGGCTCCATACAGGGGGCGAGGCTGATTTTAGTATAGCTGGTTGTGGGTTGAAGTAAGAGTGTTATTGCTGGATGTAGGGTTTTGCCTCGGTTGTTTAAAGTCATAAAATAAATCATGGCTATTAACAAAACATAAGATAGCAAAAAAAAGCCCAACTTGTTCCCATGCTCCCGCGTGGGAATACATACCTGTCTAGGGTCTCAGTACGGTATGCGTTCCCGCCGAATAGGGCAGGAACGAGAAACCTGAGGGATTGTTCACAGGCATGTAATAAATTAAGTCGATTCTATGTCTACTGGCAAAATAATAGTGACTTTGGTTCCTTTACCTTCTGTAGAATCAATTTTTATTGTGCCTTGATGGGCTTTGATGAATCTGTAAGCAATCGATAAGCCTAGGCCAACGCCTTCACCGACAGGGTTGGTAGTAAAAAAGGGATCAAATATTTTATTTTTTATCTCTTTTGGTATGCCTGAGCCAGTATCTTCAATTTCAATGTGTATGTTCTTGTTCTCGTCCATTGATGTTCTTATATAAATACTGCCCTGGTCTTTAATTGCATGGCTAGCATTTAATAAAATTCCCATGAATACTTGATTCAATTGAGCTTCATTACAACGAATAGGCTCAATATCAGAAAATTCTTTAATAATAGAGATTTTATCAGTGATTTGTTTTTGTAAAACCTGGGTAGTCGCTTCAAGGCCAGCTTCTAAGTGCACTAATTGACTTTTTTGTTTATCAACGCCAGTGAATTCACGTAAGTTTTCAATAACGACTTTGGCTTTATGGGCTCCCTCAATTGATTCATCAATTAAACTGGCTAAATCTTCGAAAATAAAATCAATATCTAGGTCTTTTCTGGTTTTTCTTAGTTTATCTTTATTTGGATCGCTATCATTGAGTAAGTCATTAAGCTTTTCCGCTTCATCAATATAACGCGCTACATCTTCAGAGTATTGCTTTAAGGTATTCAGGTTGGAATGTATATAACCTAAGGGAGTGTTGATTTCATGTGCCACTCCAGCGGCTAATTGGCCAACAGCAACCATTTTTTCTGCCTGAATTAAATTAACTTGTGCCTGTTTTAACTCAATATTTAAATTGTGTTCTGATTGCTTGTCTTTTGCTAATTGAGTATTAAGTTTTTTAATTTTCTGTTGATGGTTAAAGTTCATGCTGTTTAGCCTTAGCAAAATGATTAAGGCAAATGATGCAGAAATAATAATAAAAATATTATTTACTCGAGCGTTTTTCTGTAACCAATTGATTTCTTCTTTGAATGCTGTGCTTGAGCTTGAAACTCTTATTCCTCCACGTATATCGCCTATTTTATAGCCTTGGTCAGCATGGCATGCCAAACAAGCTTCTGTAGTGACCAGTGATCCCATGAAATCCAAATGCGAATTGTCATCACTAAATCGATAGTATTGTTGCTGTTGTTTGTTTTTATCGAAAAATAATAAGGCTTCGGTTTCAAATTCATCCGCTGCATTATTGGGGTTGATAGGGTTAAGGCTGGTTATTTTAAAAAAATGATCGCCTTTACTGCTTAATATTTCTGAAATCTGGCGAGTCATCCAGGCAGGGTTAACTTTGATCAGTACCTTGTTGTCAGCAGCAACAAGGGTGTTGTCCTTTAAATAGGGGTTTGGCTTTAAGCTGTTATCTTTAGGGGCAACATAAACGCCATGATTCATCGCATTCCATTGACGCATAGCAATGATGTCAAAATAGTGAGCAGCAGCATTATCAATTTCTTTTTGTGTTGCTAGTTCTATCTGGATATCTTTTGCATGATCCATTCTGTTGAGCATGAATCCAGTAGCCAATACAATTACCAGCAATAAAATAGCATCGATTTTTAGCTTATTAATATATGTCATAAGGTCTCACGAAAAAATAACCATAAACTCTATGCTATTAAACTCGTATTAAGCTTGTACTTACTTTTAGAGTAGTTGAATTACGAGTAAAAGCATAATTCTGTTAAGCAAAATAATCTCTCTTATTAGAGAAGTCTAATCTAATAAGCATTTACTTACAAATTTGATTTGTTTGTTTTTGGTTAAGGTTTTTTTAAAAAAAATGGCTGATGAGAATCTGAGGTTAAGGAATACTAGGGTATGAGAGGCATGATGAGGGATGGCTAGAATTGATATTTATGGGGAAGATAAAAACCAGAAAGTTAATAGTAAATAATGATATAATTCACGGTTTTTTTGCTTATTAATTGATTTGCTGTAGGGGAAAATTTCACTTATATGACTAAATTCATATTTATTACAGGCGGTGTTGTATCTTCGTTAGGTAAGGGGATAGCCGCTTCTTCTTTGGCTGCTATTCTTGAAGAACGTGGTTTAAAAGTGACCATGACCAAGTTGGATCCATATATCAACTTAGATCCTGGAACCATGAGTCCTTTTCAGCATGGTGAAGTCTTTGTAACTGATGATGGTGCGGAAACTGATTTAGATTTAGGCCACTATGAACGTTTTCTTAAAACGACCATGGGTAAAAAGAATAATTTTACCTCTGGGCAAGTGTATGAAAATGTTTTGCGTAAAGAGCGTAAAGGTGAATACCTAGGCGCCACCGTGCAAGTTATTCCGCATATTACTGATGAAATTAAGCGTCGGGTTTATGCCAGTGCAGAAGGTATGGATGTTGCACTGATTGAGGTTGGCGGTACAGTAGGTGATATTGAATCTTTACCGTTTTTAGAAGCAATCAGACAAATAGGGATAGCGGAAGGTCGTGATAAAGCACTATTTATTCACCTGACTTTGGTCCCTTATATTAAGACGGCTGGCGAGTTAAAAACAAAACCTACACAGCATTCGGTCAAAGAATTAAGAACCATTGGTATACAGCCTGACATTTTAATTTGTCGTTCTGAGAAACCTATTCCTGCCAGTGAGCGTCGTAAAATAGCACTGTTCACTAATGTGGCAGAAAATGCAGTTATTTCAGCACTTGATGCCGATACTATTTATCGTATCCCTATTTTGCTAAATGAACAGGGCTTAGATGATATTGTAGTCGATCAATTACGTTTAGATGTGCCTGCGGCTGATTTGTCTGAGTGGAAAGAGGTGGTTGAAGCAATTACTCACCCAAAAGAGGAAGTGACCATTGCTATGGTGGGTAAGTATGTTGATCATTCAGATGCTTATAAATCATTAGATGAAGCATTGACTCATGCCGGTTTAAAAACCCGTAATAAAATCAAAATCAAATACATTGATTCTGAACAGGTTGAGGATGAAGGCGTTTCAATTTTACAAAATGTAGATGCTATTCTTGTGCCAGGTGGTTTTGGTGAGCGTGGTGTTGAAGGTAAAATTGCTACCGTTCGCTATGCCCGTGAGAATAATATTCCTTACCTGGGTATTTGTTTGGGTATGCAATCAGCAGTTATTGAGTTTGCCAGAAATGTAGCGGGGCTTGAAGGCGCTCATAGTACAGAGTTTTTACCTAACTCTCCTCATCCAGTCATTGGTTTAATTACTGAATGGATGGATGAAGACGGTCAACTCGAAACGCGTGATGAAAATTCCGATTTAGGTGGCACCATGAGACTAGGTGCACAAAAATGTCGTTTACAGCCAGATACATTGGCACACCGTTCATACCAGAAAGATGTGATCACTGAACGTCATCGTCATCGCTATGAGTTTAATAATAAATACCTTGAACAATTAGAGAAGGCCGGAATGATTTTCTCAGGTAAATCGATGGATGGTCGATTAGTTGAATTTATTGAGATTGCTGATCACCCCTGGTTTTTGGCTTGTCAATTTCATCCAGAATTTACGTCAACACCACGTGGAGGACATCCTTTATTTTCAGGGTTTGTTGACGCAGCAGCTAAGCATAAAAAAGGCGAATAATAATGAAGTTATGTGGTTTTGAAGCAGGTTTAGATAAACCTTTATTTTTGATAGCAGGTACCTGTGTTATTGAAAGTGAACAAATGGCATTGGATACAGCAGGTTATCTTAAAGAATTAACTGACGCATTAGGTATTCCTTTTGTTTATAAATCATCATTTGATAAAGCCAATCGTTCATCTCATGATAGTTTTCGTGGGCCAGGCCTGGAAAAAGGATTAGAGATACTGCAGAAAGTTAAAGACCAAATTGGTGTCCCCGTATTAACTGATGTGCATGAAGATACACCATTAGCAGAAGTTGCTTCGGTCGTTGATATTATGCAAACACCAGCATTTTTATCCAGACAAACTAACTTTATCCAAAATGTTGCCAAGCAAGGTATTCCCGTCAATATCAAAAAGGGCCAGTTTTTAGCACCTTGGGATATGGTTCATGTGGCAGCTAAAGCTAAAGCAACAGGAAATAATCAAATCATGGTGTGTGAGCGTGGCGCATCCTTTGGTTATAACAACTTAGTTTCGGATATGCGTTCTTTAGCAGAAATGCGCAAAACAGATTGTCCTGTCGTTTTTGATGCAACGCATTCGGTGCAATTACCCGGTGGACAAGGCACTTGTTCTGGTGGTCAACGTGAGCATGTACCCGTTTTAGCAAGAGCAGCTGTGGCAGCCGGTGTTGCGGGTCTGTTTATGGAGACGCATCCAAAACCAGAAGAAGCATTAAGTGATGGTCCAAATTCATGGCCATTACACAGAATGAAAGAATTATTAGAAACATTAATAACCATTGATCAAGCTGTTAAAGCAAACAGTTTGATTGAAACAACTTTATAGAGGAAAACATGGCTAGAATAGTAGATGTTAAGGCGAGTGAAGTACTAGATTCACGTGGAAATCCAACAGTAGAAGTAGAAGTATATTTAGCTTCTGGCTTAGTCGGCAGTGCAATGGTACCTTCAGGCGCATCAACAGGTGAACGTGAAGCTATTGAATTACGTGATGGCGATAAATCACGTTACCTTGGTAAAGGTGTTTTAAAAGCGGTTGGAAATGTAAATACAGCAATTCGTGAAGCAGTTATTGGTATGGATGCTTCTGATCAAGCAAAACTTGATCAAAAAATGATTGATCTTGATGGTACGCATAACAAAGCTAACTTAGGCGCTAATGCTATCTTAGGTGTTTCTATGGCAGCAGCACATGCAGCAGCTAAAGAAGGTGGTATTCCTTTATACCGTTACTTAAACACTAGTGGTAAATTTGTATTGCCAGTGCCAATGATGAACATCATTAATGGTGGATCACATGCTGATAACAGCGTTGATTTACAAGAATTTATGATTTTGCCAGTAGGTGCTCCATCTTTCCGTGAAGCAATCCGTTATGGTGCTGAAGTTTTCCATAACCTTGCTAAAGTTTTAAAAGCTAAAGGTTTAGCAACAACTGTTGGTGATGAAGGTGGCTTTGCTCCAAACCTTTCTTCAAACGAAGAAGCGATTGAAGTTATTTTAGAAGCGATTGAATTAGCTGG
>ENA-ORXI01000051-ORXI01000051.1-sediment-metagenome-genome-assembly--contig:-NODE-51-length-72811-cov-5.648555_pt1 | contig 72811 bp, 58 predicted proteins | sample MGYA00237861_ERZ511468 | MGnify/ENA primary metagenome ERZ511468 (study PRJEB26299, sample SAMN06266213) | sediment metagenome | isolation source: Hudson Canyon methane seep mesocosm | place: USA:Hudson...
ACAGGATGTGTTGAGAAGGCTTGTGAGATTTCATTAAAGTCACCACCATTAGCCGTCATGGTGACATCCCAAAAATTCATGCCTTGTGCATCAGGCGCACGATTGAAGAAGGCTGAATACAGGGCAGATATCTTTTGTTGTTGTGTGGCCATTGGTTTGTCGTCCCGGTATGTTTAGTTCGTGTTTTTATTGTGGATGAAGCTTTAATTGTGTAAATAATAGTAGCAGGTTGGGCATGGACTATTAATCCCCCATCTAGGGGGGGGCAGTGCCAACCTCGCAGGGTGCCAGGGTATTTAAGGCATGCGGGGAAGTTGGATTTTCACTGTGTTGGCAACGAGGGGGATTTGCACTGAATTTCGATTTTAGTTCGCTGTTCGAATTGGGAAGTTCATTACGTTTCTTCGGCTTACTGACGTGGTGAACGAACTGCTTGTCATTTAGGTTCGATATACGGTCGCTTTTGAATTTGCATACGGATCGGTAAGGTTTTCTCGTTAGTTTTCTTAAACTTTCTGAGGTGTAAGTGAATGCTCACCGTTACTCATAATCCCTTTGTCCGGAGTTCGAGTCTGAGTAGGCCCACCATATGTAATCAAGCCTCAGCACTATTTCAGTGTTGGGGCTTTTTTATTGGTGTGACTTTCAACAGGTACTAAGCAGTAGCATTTACTGCTGATTAAATTGAATGCATTCTTAAATCCAATTTAAACATCATGACATACTATTTTGAACTATCACTAATGAGGGCACTGAGAGGCTGTATTAGGTCATTAGCTATCGAAAACAGATGAACGTCTTAAATGGGTGTCCGAGTTTAGTGTACCACTACAATACCGTGATAGTAAGTCGGCACGACACAGAAAGTAATCTTGATTACAAATGGATCTGGTGCTTATCGAAATAAAATCAAGTTGCTAAGGTAATATACAAATGTCAAAGATTGACATCGCTTGACGGAGCGATCATAATTTAACAAAAATAGAAGGAGAATCTAATGAGCACCAATATATCACTTACCCCAGAGCTTGAGCTTTATGCAAAAAAACAAGTTTCAAGTGGCTTGTATAACTCTGTTAGTGAGTTTATGCGTGAAGCTGTACGTTTACACCGTGAAAAAAACAGGGAGCATGAGCTCTACCTGCAAGGAATGCACAAAGAACTATCACTAGCAGAAGCAGAAATTGATCAAGGGCAACTATCCCCATTTAATATGCGTGAGATCACTGAGCGTGCATTTAATGAGATGGATAGTGATGATGCAAAATAAGCGCCTCGCTATAGTTCAAACGCCTACAGCAGAAAGAAAAATCATCGAGATTGCAAAATGGTCAGCTAGAAAATGGGGTAGAAAAGTAGCTCGTGATTACCTGAATAATATCGACCGAATCATCAACTTGGTTGCCTCAGGTATGCTGCCTACTCAAAAGAGCAGTGAGTTTAGCGATAGATTTACTTTCTGCCTTGCTGAGCAGCACTATATATTTGTTGAAATTCACAAAGATAGACTTATTATTGCAACGCTATTTCACACTGCAATGCATATAAAAGAGCGGGTTAGTGAAGAGCAGTTAGCGCTAAGTCAGGAAATCAAGAAAATATAATAATAAGCATGTTGGTTCTAAATGTTGCGACATCAATGGTCACTTTATCACCCCATCGCCAATTTAGCGGTCTCATGCCACAAATAAGCAGGTATGGGATGTTTAAGTTTCCATGTGATATTAATTGGCTGAATTAATCATTAGAAATAACAATTTCTTGCGTGAGTTTTGCGTAGATCAGTTGTGCATCGTTATGCATTGTGGTGATTTTAGGGCAACGGGCGCCGCTATAAAATTACAATAAAAACAATAATACACATTATAGTGGGCGACTCATAATCCCTTTGTTCTCAGTTCGAGTCTGGGTAGAGCCACCACAATACCTTGTAATTAATTGAGTTGCAGGAAAATTAAGTCTCACTTCTATAATGGAAGTGGGGCTTTTTTATTCAAGATTAATTCCCCCTTATGGGGGATGTTGAATTTGATAGAAAGCTGGTAATGTGCATGCCATCTTAAATAGGTTTTGAATAGGGACATCACAATGGCAGCCACAGCTCAACAAGTTATCGCAGGATTATACGCAGCATTTTTTAATCGAGCTCCCGATGCTGAAGGATTAAGCTATTGGGAAGGTCAAGCAACCGGAGGTAATGATTTAAGCGTCTTTAACACCTTAGCTGCTGGCTTCGCTACACATTATAAGTTCACTGATATTTATTCAGGTATGAGTAACCAGGAATTTGTTGAAGCTATTTATGTGAATGCATTAGGCTATGAAGGTGATAGTTCAGGTATTAGTTATTGGACAAACCTAATCAGCGGGGATATGGTCCGATCAGACATGGTGGCATCATTTGTTCATAGTGCATTAAATATTGATTTAAGTGACTCTCAATGGGACTCTCTCTCGGCATCAGAAAGAGATGGTGCCCAGAATAGACAAGACACTTTAGCTAACAAAGCAGAAGTTGGAATCTACTTTTCTGAGACACTAGGTTCAGGCTCTAATATTACTAACCCAAATGACTTAGATAATGATACTGCTTACCAGCGATCTATTTCTGCTCTTGCGGATGTTGACAACACGTCAGACTCGGTAACTACAGGCCTAGGCTTTGTGAACGAAATATCAGCAAGCTTACCTTCTGATTCATCATCCCTTAGTGATTTAGCGGGCTATTATGAGCTGTTAGATGCCTTTGTTACTAGAGATACAGGCCTTGTAGAGTCTCTATTTTCTGCCGATCCGAATTGGAACGCTGTGGATGGTGAGACGGGCTATATGACAATTAATGCTGATGGCTCCACTTCTTCTCATTTTGATGTTTGGGGCGGGGTTGACATATCTAGTCAAATTTCAGGTATAACAGCTAACACATTCACAGAGTACACAGAGTTCAATGCTACATATAGTACAACGGTGACTGCTGACTATAATTTTGATGGGGATATTTTAACTGTGGAATATCCATTTGATTCAGTAGTTGAGTACGCTGAAACAAATGTGTGGACCCTAATTGGATAGCAACTACTATACTTTACAGAGTAGTATGGAAATGCATCATAAATCACATTGAGTTTCGGCTTTAGTTCGGAGTTCGCTTGGTGAAATTTATTAAGTTTCTTTAGCTTAGCCATTCGTAAGCGAGTGCTCACTGTTACTCATAAGCCTTTTGTCCGGAGTTCAAGTCTCTGTGGCCCACCATATATAATCAAGCCTAAGCACTAATTCAGTGTTGGGGCTTTTTTATGGGTGTAACAATGGTGACGTGGTGTGATTTTTAGAAACCTGATAATCTGTACGTCAATTTTAGATTTTACAATTATGGAATACAGTAATGAATAAGGATTTTAGTAATCTCAGCCAAATTTTTTCACTAGCTGGAATCTGGACGCCTAACAATATAGGCAGCTCAACTGGGATCCCTGTAGCAAATAGCTATTATTCACAGATTCTTCTACCGAACGGAAAAAATGGGTTGGTAATGAATGGATGGTCCTACGACGGATGGGATAACACCATTGTGTATCCTGTGGATGCCATACTATTCGAACAAGCTGTAGATGGTACGCTCACAGTAGCCACGGACAACTATCTTCCAGATGCAACGACAAACGGTTCAGGCTCAGTCATCGTGTATGACTTTAATGAGGATGGACAAGCCGACATCTTTCTGCCTGCCCATAATGAAAGCCCGATAGTTCCAACTGCGAGCACAGCTTTTCTTTCGAATACGAATGGTGGCTTTGATAAAGTGACACTGAACGACCTTATTGCAGCCCATGGGGCAAGCATGGGATACATTAATGAGGTGCCAACAGTATTCACTGCATCCTACGCGGGCGAGGCAAACCCTTACTACCAGTATATTGATGGAGAGTTTGTTAAGACATTAATTGCAAATCCATGGGGTAATGAGGGCTCTGATGGGTATCTTTACTCTACATTTTCCACTTCCGCTCACGTTGTTACAGATTTTGACGGCGATGGTTCGGAGGATATCGCGATTGCCGATTTGCAATATGGCCCAGATTATCCATTTGCTTCTGAACAGTTCACCATTGGTGTTTATGACTTCAATGATCTTGCCAACGATTCAGGTTCTCCAAAAGCCATACTGACTCCTTATTTCAATGACAAAGAAGAATACGCAGCCTCCAGTTCATTTTTAGGGGCTGGCATTACTCATAATCACAGTATTTGGACTGATGACTTCAACTATGACGGGAAGCCGGACATCCTTGTTGGCGGTTCTCTGTGGCCAGCCGATTATTCCATGCTCCAAATGTTTCAGAACACCTCATCTGCTGGGCAAGCAAACTTTGAAGATGTAACCGACAGTCTGAATGCTGACTACCCCTCAGCCTCAGTGGAAGTCGACTATTCAATGCAAATGCAGGATATCGATGGTAGTGGCATTAAGTCATATTTGATTGCTGGCTCACTTACACCGGATAGCGACTCAGCCCAAACTAATTATATCCTGTTGAACGATGGGACGGGGCGCATGCATATCTATATGCATGAGGAGTTCGGCACGATTGGTGAGCAGGTTAATACATATGCATCTAGCCTTGGGATAACGACTTCAGGAAGCCAGCCACGGTTCATCGAGTATTTGACAGGGAGCAACACTATTAATTTAGTAGCTACTCTTCCCTATACGGAATCATCAGACGGTAATTTCGTTTATAAGCAGATGTTTATCAATGTTCCTGTACAACTTGATCCTACTACCGATTTTACAGATAGCATTATTATCTCTGATCGGAATGACAGTACAACAATACGTACGTGGGCAGGCGACGATATAATTCATGATGACAGCGCATCTTCAATAAGCACTATCAATGGTGGACTCGGTGTGGATACATTGGTTTACAGTCATTCATTTTCTACTTATACCGTCACTGCAGAAAACCAAAATTTTACCGTTTCAAGAAATGCCTTGAACGACACGTTGACCAACGTCGAACGTCTGCAATTCTCAGATTACATCGTCAATCTTAAGGTAGAGCAGGCTGCGACGACGCTAGATGATAGTGTTTTGCAACAAATTCAGGAGCTCTATGTCGCCTTCTTTAATCGAGTGCCTGATGCTGATGGTCTTGAGTACTGGATAGGCCAATTCAATGCTGGACAAAGTATTAATCAAATCGCAGAATCATTCTATCAAGCAGGTATTCAATATTCTGATTTAACCGGTTTCTCATCAAGCATGACAGATACTGACTTTATTAATGTTGTCTATAACAATGTCTTGGGCCGTGAAGATGGACCTGATGCTGAAGGTCTTGCCCATTGGACAGCTGCTCTTGAAAGCGGTGTAGAATCAAATGCTACCCTAGTCTCATCTATCATTGCCGCCGCACATGGCTACAAAGGCGATACAGAATGGGGCTGGGTAGCGGACTTACTCGATAATAAAGTAGAGGTAGCTAACCTATTTGCCGTTGAATATGGTCTTAATAACTTAACTCCTGAAGAGTCCATTTCAGAAGGGATGGCTATAGCGGCTGCAATTACACCTACTGATATCGATGCTGCTATTGAACTGATTGGGGTTATTGTTTAGCTGGAATTTGGTCAAGTAAATCAGTACACGAAGTTAGGCCGTTTTTAGATAGTTTTCCTCATAATTAATGGGTGAAATATTCCCCAACTTTGAATGTCGTCTTTTTTGATTATAAAAAGGTTCGATGTAATCAATAATTTCTATAATGGACGAGAGGATTTTTTGTGGACGTAAGTGGGGAAAATAATAGCGATTAAACATTAGACCAGATCAAGCTTACCTGTCAGCTTATGGTAGAATACGATTCACAGACTATTAATGTGGGTGTAGTCGCTGATCTGCTTTTTTGATGTGGCGTACTTATAGTCAGAGCCTGAGCCCAAATAATTTCAATGGAGACCCTATATGAATAAGACGTTAGAAGCCATTTTAATAAGCACAATAATGATTCTCCTTTTAGTAGCGACAGCACTAAGTTTTATGTTGGGTGTATCTCACCCGCTGCCATGGGTATTTCTGGCACTGCTTATTACAGTGACTGTGCTAGCCAAAAAGATGACGGCCAGACGTTTTCTAAAGTGGGATGACAGTTACTCAGTTGGCGTTGCCGTGATGGATGATGATCATAAACGTCTCATCAACCTCATCAATCAACTACAGACAGCAGCTCTTTACGACACCAGTGATGAATACGAGAAAGAGGCCTTTGATACTCTCATAGATTACACCAAGACTCACTTTAAGCGTGAAGAAGATCTGTTGGAAAAGAATGGCTTCCCTGGTCTAGAAGCACATAAGAAACAACATCAGGCAATGATCGATGAAGTCGGGAATTTGGTATCGGAATATCAACAAAATGCCGATGTCACCATAGAAAAGACAATTCGCTATTTGAAAGTATGGTTAATCAAACATATCAACGGAACTGATAAGGAATATAGTGGCTTTCTTAATGAAAGAAACGTGAAATAATTAATTATTGAAAATAGCAATAGCCCGCGCTGATCACTATGGAGAGCGAAGCGAGGGCGGTTATTCTCCGATAGGCTCCCGCATTCATCGGTAAGGTTTTGTTGTTAGCGTTCTCTGTTTGAGCCTGAGCAGGCTACAGTCTTAATTGTTTTTATGTGCACTTTTAAGCTGTTCATCGATATGTGGAAACTGTTGAGCAAGTTTAATGATCGTCTGTTTTGTAAACCGTAATAAACTGGCTTCTTCTAATGCCTTAACGGTTGCCGTTCTTTTTTCACTACCTAATAGGCCTATTTCACCAAACAAATCACCATCAGTTAATATCGCAAGTTGCTTTTCATCACCATTATTCTCGCTACGATAAACGCTAAACTGGCCATGAGCAATGATATATAGAGCTGACCCATGATCACCTTGTTTAATGACGATATCATCAGCAAGAAAAGTAATGCTTTTTGCTTGTTGACTGAGTTGTTCAATAATAGGGGCTGGTAAGTCAGAAAATAAGCGTGATTGGCGAATGAGTTTGACGCTATTGCCTTCTTGAATTGGATCGCTAATCGCTTCAACATTGGCTATTGCCTGCTCTATAAATTGTTTTATATAGTTATAGGCTTTACCACCCACAATTTTATTATGTAGTTTATTTTCAACACTGTTTAAAGCACCATTTAAAGCGGTTCGATGTGAAAATCGTTGTTCAAATTGCGTATAAAATACGGGGTATGTTTTTTGTGTATCTGTAATTCTGCCTCCGAACATATCAATTCGCTGTTGATAAGTCTCATAAAGTGCCTTTTTTTCCTGATGGTTTAGACTGTTAATCTTACTTAATTCACTGACTGCAGCCTGAGTCATGAAAACAGAACAGATATCTTTAATAAGATGTTGGCCAATACGCCTGTTTTGAATATAAACGAGCAATGACGTGGCAAAATCATGTTCCCTTAACTTAGCTAAGAGCAGATCTTCTAGTTTCAAAAACAGGTTAGCTTGGCGAGCGAGTGTTGATGAAGAAACAGAAGAAGTTTGATTATGTAGCAGATGTTCTTTTTTACGGTTTAACTCTCCCTGAAGATCGAGAAAAGTATATTGCTTCATCATTCCTTGGTGATAAAGAAGGTTAAGCATATTATTTTCGACTTGTAATAGGTTTAATCTAATCAATCTTAAATGATTTTTAGTGGATTTTTTAGGTAAGGAAACATCAAATAGATGCTGTGTATTTTGAGAAACGACAGTAAAACTTTGTTGAGATAAAACCTTCACCGCCAAAAAATCATCTAATAATTGATTTGCATCTTGTCGAACAAGCTCAATACCATGTTGAATCTCAGCCTGCTCGTGATCGTCCATATCATTCAAGCCTAGCTTATTCATCAGTGGCCTCATTGATGGTGCATTAACTAGCAAGGTAAATACAACAACCCCTAGAGTTAAACTCAGTAACAGCTCTTTGCCTGCTAAAGAGTCAGGGATAGACAGAACGATAGCAATAGCTAAACCGCCTTTCAAACCGCCCCACCATAATATTGTTTGTTCGCCAAGGGAAATCTTAGGCAACTTAAAGAGTTGTACTGTCATTGGAATTAAACTAAAGACCGTCATCGATCTGGCTAATAAAACCAATGCTATCGCAATAAGGATGGCAGTAGCGTTATCGACTAAACTGGTGATATTGACTGAGAGGCCAACAAGTAAAAAAAGCAATGTATTGGCGATAAAGGCCAGAAACTCCCATGTTTCAGCCAGAGTATGATTATTTTGCGGTGATAATTTGGGTGAAGCTAGCAGGCCAAATATGATGGCGCATGAAATAACGGCCATGACACCAGAAAGGTGCAAGAGGTGTTCAACCACTATAAATGTACTATAAGCTGCTCCCATCGACAGCGAAATAATTGCGGCCGTGGAAAATTCAATTCTGTTAATCAAACTACATACAATCAAACCAATGAGAGAACCTATAGCTATCCCACCAAAGAAAACACTAAAGAATTGTGCAATGGAGTGACTAAGCTGGAAGCTATGACTATCTCCTGCTATTGCTAAACCGAGCAGAATAGAAAAAAGGACAATAGCTGAAGCATCATTGAGCAATGATTCTCCTTCAACTAAGACGGTCAATCGTTGTGGCGTGCCTAATTCTTGAAATATAGTGGTGACTGCAACGGGATCTGTTGCTGAAATAAGTGCACCAAATAATAATGCCGTTAAAAGGTTAATAGACAGTAAATACCAAAGACCAATGCCAATAATACTTGTGGAAATAATTAATGCAGGTATGGCTAACATTAAAACAGGTGCGAGATCTTTTATAAGTTGCCGTGAATTAAGCTTAAGTCCTGATTCAAAAATCAATGTGGGCAGAAACAGAAATAGCACCAGTTCGGGTGTTAATTTGAAAGAGTGCAACACAGATAATGATGGCCAGTTTTGTGATACTTGACCAAGTAAAATACCGATAATAACCAAAATAACGGTATAAGGAATAGGCGACCTTCTTGCTACACCAGACACAATTATGCCAATAAACAATAAACTAGCTAAAAGGAGTATTGATTCTGATAATGGCATGCTCAAATCCCTTATTCATTACTTAATAGGCATTTACTCAGTCTAATCTAACAGCCTTGTCTATTTGTTTACAACTGCCATCAATATATTTATTGTAAATCCCCTTTACCTAAAGTTTTGCTTGTGAGTGCTTACTACCGTTATATCGTTATTGTTTATGGGTAAGGATGAATCGCTAGATATTATCTCAAGGCTAGGCTCTGTGGCGGGCTTAGAAGGTGCCACTAAATCGTTAAGATTAATTTTGCTAGCCCTTTGTATTTTTTCCTTAAGCAGCTGTTATACAGACTAATTTATAACTTTAATTTAGACTGGACTTAGCAGGCTTTAGCTATGTTATTATTTGTTCTATGTTAACGACTGAGAATCATCATGACTTTAAAAGAATCTACTCCAGTTCTTGCATTATTATTTCTGCTCTCGACCCAAAATGTGCTGGCATGTGATAGAGAGTTTTTTGATGAATGTTTGGATGGTGTTGGCCCCGCAGTGACCAATAGTGATAGTTTAAAAACATCGACTTTCCGCATTAGCAATGGAATTCATCAGCGTAGTGATGAAGGAGATAACTTAGCTTCAGCAGATAGTGAAACAGGACTATCATCAGGCGAACTGTTTACTGGTTGGAGTATTTGGGCTGCTTATAATCGCTCTAAATTTGATGCTGACCTCCCTCTTGTAAACGCACTAGATGCCAATGGTTCATCAGTAGCTGTTGCAAGTTATGATGCTGATCTCGATGGTTTTACCATCGGTGCTGATACCTTACTGAGTTCTAAATTTTTACTAGGTCTTGCCATTGGCTATGAACAGAGCGATATTTTAACGGACTATAACGGGGGAGATAATGAATCTGACGGCTTTACATTTGCTCCCTATGCCGCTTATTTAATTAGCAGCAACTTTAGTGTTGACCTCGCTGCAGGCTACTCTACGCTCGACTACAATACAGACCGTATTGATAATAGTAATGGCAATATTCTTAGGGGTAGTTTTGATTCTGATCGCTGGTTTATTGCCTCAAATTTAAATGCAACATTTAATTATCAAAACTGGTTTTTGGGTGGCCGCTTAGGTTATTTACATACTGAAGAAAGACAAGATGCTTATTTTGAAACCGGTGGGCCAAGAGCTCGAACCATTAAAGAACGAAGAGTAGAGCTTTCACAGCTATTGCTGAGTATCGATGCTTCATACAGCTTGGGGTCTTTTGAACCCTATGCCATCGTTACCTACCTAAATGATCTTAATCGTGAAGAAGGTGAAGAGGCTGGTGGTCTTCCCGGCGGTGTGTCAGCAACGATTAGTGATGATGATGAAATTCAATATGGGCTAGGTGTTCGTTTATTTAGCAATAGCATCAGTGGTTCATTAGAATGGAATAAAACAGTCGGTCGAGCTGATTTTAATGGTGATGCTGTGATGTTAACCTTACGTGCCGACTTATAATGTAATGTCCCCAAACGAAGGCTCTTCAATATGGGGTGTGAACAAGTTATTTACTTATGTGGCTGTACTCAAGTCGGAAGTGAGTACTGACCAAATAAGCTAAATCAAACAGTGGGGTCGATGCCGCTTTCAGCTGTTGTCGAGCTTATTACAAAGAAAAATTTAACGCGCTTTGACTTGATTTGTTAACACGCCTCCATTTATAAAATTTGTAATATTAGCAACGGTAGTTTCAGAGATATGTTTGATTGCTTCTTTGGTGAAGTAAGCTTGATGTCCTGTAATAAGAACATTAGGCAAAGTCAGTAAGCGTTGGAAAATATCATCCTGAATAATGTCTGAGGAATGATCTTCAAAGAATAGACTTCCTTCTTGTTCATAAACATCTACCCCTAAATAGGCAATATGATGTGCCTTCAAGGCATCTAAGACAGCAGACGTATCAAGCAATCCACCTCGGCTAGTATTGATTAGCATAACCCCAGGTTTCATGGCGGCAACTGTTTCAGCATTAATAATGTGTTTTGTGTCGGCCACTAAAGGGCAATGTAGACTGATAATATCTGATTGTGAAATCACCTCATCAAGGTTAACTACATTGAAGCCTAAAGCGGTGCATGCTTCTGTATTGTTAGGATCAGCAACGCTAACAATGCAACCAAAAGCTTTTAAACGTTCTCCGACTAATTGGCCAATTCTTCCTCCACCTATCAGCCCTACTTTTTTCTGATAAAAGTCGAAACCTAATAATCCATCGAGGGAGAAATTGCCATCTCTTACACGGTTATATGCTCGCGGTAGTTTTCTGCTTAATGCCAACATAAGAGCAAGGGTATGCTCAGCAACAGCATAGGGTGAATAAGCGGGGACATTAACTACCGTTATCCCTAGATCTGCTGCAGCGTTCAAATCAATATTATTAAATCCAGCACAGCGTAATGCAATTAGTACCGTTCCACCTTGAGCTAGAATTTGTAATGTTTGTTGGCTTAAATCATCATTAACAAAGGCGCTGACGACTGGTGCTCCATTTGCTAGAGCAGCGGTGGTAGGATTTAACGCAACTTCATAGTAGCAAAATTGGGTGTTTTGATTAGCCGCCTGTTCCAAAAAGCTTTGGTCATAAGCCTTGGCGCTATATGCCACGATGTGAACGTTATCCATCTTTGTAACATGCCTTCATTTTTTATAACATCAGGCTATTTAACAAAAGAGAAGCCTGAAATGCAATAAGTTTCTGTTCGGTCACTATATCAGTGATAGGTTTGCGCCCCCTTTGGACCCAACTTCTAAATCAAAACCTGTTTTTAGACACTTTGAGTGAAAGCTGATAATTAGTTAGTCTTGACGGTAGCAGAAGTTTGGGGCGGTTTTGCTCTTATAGTACTTGTATTGGTCTTGATGGCAAGCGGCTTGATAGTCTTAGCCCAGTAATCGATAGCGCTGTTGTGTAATGTTTTCTAGGTGAGTGAACGCTTGCAACTGCTACTGCTTATCCCCGTCAATAGTCAAGTCTCTGTTGATCAGTAAATGAAACATAACATCGGTGTTATTCGCTATTCGGCTATTTTCTTTGCTTCGGTGGTATGATGGAGGTGAGTGAAAGTCGACTAAGACAAATAACAAAAAAGTAAACCGATATGGGCCTAATCTCATTTAAACGTGCTCGTTGATAAGGAGTGAAGACCGTGATTCATTGTTTGCGATGGTGTGTTATTTCTATAGTGATGGTGATGCTGTTGTCATGTGCGAGTTCTTTGCCTAAAGGTGAAAGTACCACCAAATCACACTGGGATAGTTTTGAACAAGCGAAGTTGGCTTATGACAAAATCATTGCCCATCAAACGACAGTGCATCAGCTAGAAGCACTCGGCTTTGATCCCTATAACACGCCCAATGTGGAAATTTTATCGTATCTCGATATTATTCAACGATTCAACCCTAACAACTCTGTAAAAACAGAAGAATTACCTCCAAGTGTGCGTAAATGTTTAGCCGGCTTGGATAAGTGTTTTGCTTATGAGGCAAAGCCAGGTATCAGACATAGCCAAAGAACTGGCAATGTGCTCCTAGACTTATTAAAATTTAAACGACAAAAAAATATAACAGGTTGGCAATTTAATGCTCTTATCGTGATTGATCACGAAGTTATAGTGTATAAAATTTGGAGTGGAACGCCGATTATCGATAAACAAGAAACGGAAAATAATCCTTTGGGGCCATTCCAAGACGCAGCTGATAAGCCATTGAAAAATGCAGCAGGGATATAAATGGAGTGTGAGTGAACAATCAGCTATAAATTAATTGTCGAGTAACTCAATCCAATGTTTAATCGGGATGTCGCTGCCTTTGGCAAGGTGCATTTGGCAACCAATGTTAGCGGTTACTATTACTTCAGGTTGAGACACTGTAAGGTTTTTTAGTTTATTTTCTCTTAGCTGTGATGAAATCTCTGGCTGAAAAATTGAGTATGTGCCTGCCGAACCACAACAAAGGTGAGCATCTGTAACCGGCATCAGTTCATAACCTAATTGTGCTAATAAACCTTCAACTAACTGAGGTAGTTTTTGACCATGCTGTAAGCTACAAGGTGCATGGTAGGATATTTTTGTTTTTGCTGTCTCTAAGGCTGATAGATCTTGGTCTAATAAAAATTCAGCAATATCTTTGGTTTTAGCAGCGACGGCTACTGCTTGTTGATAATAACCATCATCGGGCTCAAATAGTGTTGGGTAGTCTTTCACCATTACACCACAACCGCTGGCGGTGGAGATGATTGAAGCTATTCCTGAATCAAGCAAAGAGGACCATTGATCAAGGTTACGTTTAATTTTGCTTAACGCATCCTGGTGAGCAGAAGCATGTTGATCAAGGGCGCCACAACACTCCGTTTGACTTGTTTCCACGACGTCATAACCTAATCTGGCCAAGACATTTTTAGTGGCATGATTGGTATTGGGCGTTAGTGTTGCTTGCACACAGCCGGTGAGCAGTAGAACAGAACCTTTATCACCTTTTTGATCGATAGTAGCGGTATGGATAGCGGAATGTTTGGCAACTGATCCCAGCAGTTTGAATAGCACCGGTGTGGTTAATAATTTACGTACCGTGCTACGCGCCATTTTTTGCCAAAGTGGCCGTTTTTGTTCGACTAAATCTCGACCAATATCCATTAGCTGGCCAAATTCAACACCTGAAGGGCAGGTTGTTTCACAGGAGCGACAGCTGAGACAAGTATCCAAATGTTGCAGACTATTTTGGCTAAACTTATTATCTTCTAATGCGGATTTAATCAGGTAGATTCGTCCTCGCGGCGAGTCTAATTCATTACCGAGTAATTGATAGGTTGGGCAAGTGGCTAAACAAAAACCACAATGCACACAGGATCTAAGAATGCTGTCTGCCTTTTTACCTTGTGGCGTGTTAATCACTTGTTCAGGCAGTTTGGTTTGCATTAAATAAAGATTCCCTTAGGATCAAAGACATTTTTTAATCCTGTTTCGATACGTTCTCTTAGTGCTGATTTATCTGTCGCAGACTGTGTTTTTGGTGTTTGCTGTGATTGAGCATAAGCTTTAGGTAATACTCTAAAACTAATCTCACAAATAACAGCATACTGTCCTTTTGAGCCCACTAACAGTCGCGAGACATCATAACCGGCGACGTTTTTCATCACTTGACCACCAAAGCTAAGTATCTGACCTTGGCCATCGACAATTTGTATTCCTAGTACGGCATCACGTAGTTCCGGACTACCGATAGAGTAAGCACCGCCAATAGTCGCATCGGCACACTCTGCAATGGTAAAGGGTAATACTTGTCCCTTGTTTGCGAGAATGCGTTCAATTTCAGTAATGCTTGTGCCTGCTTTCACCGTCATTACCAACTCTTCTGGATGGTAGCTGATGATGCCGGTATAAGCTGACATATCTAGATTGGTGTTGAGGGTTGATTTTAATTGACTATTGTTACCGATAATTTGTAATTTCTGGGCAGCTAAGACTTGTTGTTGAATCTGTTCAATATTCATCAGTTTAAAATCGCTCCAGTTCAGGGTGAGGTAACTCACCATTATGAACGTGCATACTGCCTAGCTCGGCACAGCGATGCAAGGTCGGGATCGCCTTACCTGGATTAAGCAATGCCTCTTGGTCAAACACCGCTTTTATTTGATGAAATATATCAATTTCTGCCGGCGTGAATTGGTGGCACATGGCATTGAGTTTTTCGATACCAACACCGTGTTCACCTGTAATACTACCGCCCACATCCACGCAGAGTTTTAGAATCTCTGTACCGAAGGCTTCGGTTTTTTCAATCTCACCTTCTACATTAGCATCGTAAAGAATAAGGGGGTGTAAATTACCATCTCCGGCATGAAAGACGTTGGCGACACGTAGTTGATAGTGCTGTGATAATTGATTTATTTTTTCTAATACGTCAGCCAGATAACGGCGGGGAATAGTGCCATCCATACAGTAATAATCAGGTGATAAACGGCCGACAGCAGGAAAAGCAGACTTGCGGCCTTGCCAGAGAGACAAACGTTCTTGTTCGTTATTAGATACTGTTAATGTGGAAGCGCTAGAGAGAAGTTTGAGCACAATATCAAGTTCTTGTTGAACCTCATCTTCACCACCATCTAGCTCACATAAAAGTAGCGCCTGAACCTCGCGAGGATAACCAGCTTTTGCAAAGTCTTCGGCGGCTGAAATCGCAAATTTATCCATCATTTCTAAGCCTGCTGGGATGATACCTGCTTCAATGATATTAGAAATAGCATTAGCACAATCGCGAACCTGATCAAATCCGGCCATAACGAGTCGCGCTAATTGTGGCTTTGGTGTGAGTTTTACGGTGACCTCGGTAATGACACCTAATAAACCTTCAGAGCCATTCATCAAAGCGAGCAGGCCGAGGCCATCATCATCACGGTTGAGGATCAGTTCTTCACCATCAATGGTCAGCATTTTAATGGCGACAACATTATGCACAGTGAGCCCATATTTTAAGCAATGAACACCACCTGAGTTTTCAGCGACATTACCGCCAATGGTACAGGCAATTTGTGATGAAGGATCAGGCGCATAATACAGGCCATATTGGGATACGGCTTCGCTAATGGCGATATTTCGTACGCCGGGTTCAACAATTGCTGTTTGGGCGATAGGATCAATTGATTTGACCTGATTGAGTTTTGATAAGCCAAGAACAATACTATTTTCTAGCGGCAATGCACCACCAGCGAGTCCCGTACCAGCACCACGTGTAACGATGGGTGTATGGTGTTTTTTACACAGCAGGATGACTTGTTTAATTTGCTCGATATTCTCTGCTAAGACCACGGCCAGTGGTTTTTGCCGATACATACTGAGGCCATCGCACTCAAACGGACGGGTCATTTCATCACCGTGAATGACAAGGTGTTTTGGTAAGGCGCGTGATAATACTTGAGTAATAGACATGGGTATTATTATAATGACTTCTTTATCTCAGAACCAGAAGAACTATTATGCAATCATTTAATCCACCTGTTCGCACCCTTATGGGGCCAGGTCCATCAGATGTTCACCCTCGCGTTTTACAAGCTATGGCTCGCCCAACCATTGGTCATCTTGACCCATTTTTCATTGAAATGATGGATCAAACTAAAGAAGCACTTAAATACGCATTTAAAACCGAAAATGAATTAACGATGCCGGTATCGGCACCGGGTTCTGCGGGAATGGAAACCTGTTTTGCTAATTTAGTTGAGCCGGGTGATAAAGTTATTGTCTGTATTAATGGTGTATTTGGTAACCGGATGAAAGAAAATATCACCCGATTTGGTGGTATAGCCGTTGTCGTCGAAGATAAATGGGGCGAAGCGGTCACGGTTGCAAAAGTAGAACAAGCATTGCAAGAAAACAGCGATGCAAAAATTGTCGCTTTTGTTCATGCCGAAACATCAACTGGTGCTCAATCTGATGCAAAAGCTATTTGTGCATTAGCTCATCAACATGGTTGTTTGACCATTGTTGATACGGTGACGTCATTGGCGGGTACAGAATTACGTGTCGATGAATGGGGCATTGATGCCGTTTATTCAGGCACACAAAAATGTTTATCAGCACCACCGGGTATTTCGCCGATTAGTTTTAATGAGGCAGCAATCCACAAGCTTACTAACCGTAAGACACCGGTTACCAGTTGGTTTTTGGACTTAAATCTTGTGATGGGCTATTGGGGCAAAGGTGCAAAACGAGCCTACCATCACACGGCACCGGTAAATACCTTGTATGGTTTGCATGAGTCATTAGTGATGTTGACGGAAGAAGGTCTTGAGAATGCGTGGGATCGCCATAGACAAAACCATCTAGCATTGAAAACTAATTTGGAAGCGATGGGCATTCAATTTGTTGTTAACGAACAAGATCGTTTGCCACAATTGAATACGGTATGGATCCCTGAAGGGGTTGATGATGCCGCCGTGCGTTCAAGCTTACTCAATGAATATAATCTTGAAATTGGCGCAGGCTTAGGTGATTTAGCTGGAAAAGTGTGGCGTATTGGTTTAATGGGCTATTCGGCAAGAAAAGAAAATGTCGTGCTAGCGACAGCGGCATTAAAAGAAATCCTCTCTGCCTAGGTTTTATTGAACCCGTCAATGTTGTGAATATGATAGCTTAATTTATCTAAGCTTATATCCCTGAAAACCTTATTATAAAAAGCCTCAATACTGCTTCAGTATTGAGGCTTTTTTATGTGTTTTCATGCAGTAAAACGGACTGTTTTTGATAAAAAACAACTTTTTTTATAAAATATTGTCTATGTTAATAATAATTTAAGATTTATCATCTATAGTTGATATAAATCACCTGGTCGATAGGAGGTATCTAAATGAACAAAACTGATTTTCGTGCTATCGAGATCATTCCTGGTAAAGACTGCCACTGTGCCTTATCAAAGCATGCCGGCGAGCGAATGCTGTGTAGCGAAGTGCTTGAGTTACTGACAGACTCACATTCCTACTCAAGCTGTAGCTGTGTGTTTAAACATTATGAGGATCGTAGAAAAAAAGGTGACCGCAGACAATTCACTGTCGAGCAGCCCGCCGCTAATATTCATCAGCGCACTCGGCCTTATGGTAGACGTGTTGTCGATATTCATAATCGTTCACGTGATCAATTTGCCCAACAAAGACAGGAGTCATCTCAGCCAAGATTACAAATAGTAGCTTAGTTTTTCATTTGAGTATTTATGTGGTTTGGACTCAAGGCAATAAGTATATGCTTACCCTTACTCCCAGCAAGTGTTTTTGCATGCTTTTAGTGTTTATATAGCCTATAATCAGCATTTATGTGTTTAGGTTTACTCTTCCTTTGTAAGAAAAACTAGGCTGCTTATTTTGCAACAAAATTTCAAAACTATTGTTGATTCACTCACGGTGCCAACATTTGTCATCGATACGGAACATAAGGTCGTTGCTTGGAATAAAGCATGTGAATTGCTAACGGGCATTGATGCAAATGACATTATTGGCACCGCTGAGGCATGGCGTGGATTTTACACCTCAGAACGCCCCTGTCTTGCTGATGTCGTTGTTGACAATACCAAAGAGATATTGAGTTCCTTATACCCTATTCATGGCGATTCAAAATTTAGCCAAGGCTTACATGCGGAAAGCTGGTTTAATGAAATTAATGGTAAAAAGCGCTACCTGATTTTTGATGCCGAACCGCTTTATGACAATGGGGTATTAATAGGGGCTTTAGAAAATCTGGAAGATGTTACTGATATTAAGCGAGCTGAAATTAGAGGGCAAACCCAAAGCGAGGTCATGTCACAGTTAGTTAAAGGGGCCTCTTTAAGTCAAATTTTTGAATCGCTTATAAAAGAAGTTGAACAAGAAGATTCTTCTGCTCTATGCAGTATTTTGCTATTAGACTCATCCGGTAAGCACCTATTAACGGCCGCAGCACCCAGTCTGCCTGATTTTTATAACCAAGCTATTAATGGGCTACAAATTGGTGAGGGTGTGGGTAGTTGTGGCACAGCAGCTTATACTAAAAATAGGCTTGTGGTCGACAATATTCAAACACACCCGTTTTGGAATGAATTTAAACAACTTGCTGAGAAAGCCAATTTAGCATCGTGTTGGTCTGAGCCCATTATAGGTTCAGATAACAAGGTATTGGGCACCTTTGCAATTTATCATCAACAGCCTAAATCGCCTTCAGATGATGATATTCAGTTGATCGAATTCATCTCACAGTTAGCAACGATTGCGATTGAGAAAAACCTATCACGTAAACAGCAGCAGTTATCTACTCGCGTGTTTAATGATACACATGAAGGCATTATGATTACTAATGCAGAGGGCGACATCATTGATGTTAATCCGGCATTTTGTGATATTACCGGTTATAGCCGTGAAGATGTTATTGGTGAAAAACCGAGTATTTTGAGCTCTGGTAAGCACGGCCCTGAATTTTTTGCTGAGATGTGGGAAACACTGGCAGAAACAGGTCACTGGCAAGGCGAAGTATGGAACCGAACTAAGGAAGGTAGGCTTTATGCTGAGTTACTGTCTATTTCTTCATTAAGAAATGAGCATGAACAAGTCATCAATTATGTGGGTATTTTTACTGATATCACTCAGAGTAAAAAGCAACAAGAAGCACTAAACCTAATGGCACATTATGATGTGCTGACAGGCCTGCCTAATCGCGCCTTATTTGTCGATCGCTTTCATCAAGCGATTGCCCACAGTAAGCGAACAAAAACATTACTGGCTATTTTCTTTCTTGATTTGGATAAGTTCAAACCTGTTAATGATAACTATGGCCATGAGGTAGGCGATAAGTTATTGATTGAAGTTGCTAAACGCATTGCTGCCAATATTAGACAAGAAGACACGGTCTCTCGCCAAGGGGGCGATGAGTTTACTATTTTGTTGGGTGATCTTAAGTCCATTGCCGAAAGCAAAAAAATGGCCCAGAGGATCCATCATTCTCTTGCTCTGCCGTATTCTATTGATGGTCATACCATTAGCATTGGAGCATCAAGTGGCATTACCTTATACCCAATAGAAGATGCTGACTTAGATACCTTGATACGCTATGCCGATCAAGCAATGTATCAGGCTAAACTATTGGGAAGGAACCGCTATCATTTATTTCATCATGAAGATGATCAGGGAATCGCTCTAAAACAAAACCAATTAAAAGAAATTGGAGATGCCTTAACTAATAATGAATTTGAATTATATTACCAACCTAAGGTCAATATGGTCAGTGGTGATGCCTTTGGTGCAGAAGCATTAATTAGATGGATGCATCCTGAAAAAGGCATGATTCCACCCTTAGATTTCTTACCTGCGATTGAAGGAACAGAACTAGAAATTCTGCTTGGTAACTGGGTGCTGAATGAATCTCTCACTCAACTTGAAGTTTGGCATGGTATGGGGATAAGGCCAGAAGTAAGCATTAATATTTCATCACATCATTTATTGTCAGACACCTTCTTTAGTCAGTTAGACTCTGCCTTGGCAAAGCACCCTGCCGTAGATTCACAATGTTTACAGCTGGAAATATTGGAAAGCAGTGCCTTAGGTGATCTAAATACAATCAGCAGCATTATTAAAACCTGCCAAGGTGCATTAGGGGTCAAAATTGCGCTCGATGATTTTGGTACAGGCTACTCATCGTTGACACATTTAAGGCATTTGCCTGCGAATACGATCAAGATAGACCAAAGCTTTGTTAGAGATATGCTCGATGATCCAAGTGATTCAGCCATTATTGAAGGGATCTTAGGCCTTGCTGAGGCCTTTAATCGTGACGTGATTGCAGAAGGCGTGGAAACCACAAATCACGGTTTAATGTTGTTGATGATGGGCTGTGAACAGGCTCAGGGTTACGGTATAGCAAAGCCGATGCCGGCGGCTGATTATCCTCAATGGTTGAACGACTATAGCCCTAATCAACAGTGGCAGCTTAGTGGCAATAAACACCAAACAATTTCGGAAAACAGGATAATGTTATTCAAACTAATTACTGAACATTGGCAAGAGCAATTTATACATAATATTAACGCGTCGCCAGACAGGGTTGAGCATTGGCCTATTGTTAATACTAAACACTGCCCATGTGGTACGTGGATAAAACGTGCGAGACAAGATCAGTTATTTGAAACAGATAGTTTATTACAATTTGATAGTGCACACGAAGCATTACATCTTGTCGGTCACAGCTTATTATCTCATTATCAACAGGGAGATGTTGATAATGCACGGCAAGGCTTACCAGCACTTCAAGCCGCTTTTGACAAAATGCTTAAGGCCTTGGAAACATGTGCATAAATTAAAATTTGATATAGCTCATAGGCGCAAATTTGTTATTGAGCTCAGTTATTAATCTTGTTTTTTATAAATGATTTTAAGTCAGGATATAATAAAAATCATATAGTTTAACGGCGATAGATGTTGAGGTCGAGTTAAAAGCTTAGTGATTTCAGGTGTTTATGTGTTTTACTAAATGCGCTTATCTAGAATGAACTTATTTAATATAGTTATTGATTATAGGGGATTCATTCATTAATATTATTGATTGTTTTTTTTGTTGCATAAACAATCAATATTTATTATGTTAAGTCCAACTTAAGTTTTCTTAGGTTGAACTTATGGACAAGCCTACTCACCGCTTGCATTACAATAAAAATTATATGGTGCAGGACGGCATGGACAAGCAAAACACCCTTATTAATGTAGGGATATATTCAGACAAAGAACAGCACTTTCGACAATATTCTACTGAGCTACTTGAGGCAGGTTTTAATTTGTCTGCTACCAATGATGCTCATCATGTGTGCATTGTTGAACTACAGCAGCTACATGGCAACCAAGATTTTTGGATAGATCAGTCGACTCCATACCTTGTTTCAGATGTGAGTGAGCTGCATCAGGCTTCTGCGATCTTACGTGGCTATCCTAATGTGGTTGGTTTTCTCAATGATATTCCCTCTGCTATAGATATAACACTCAATTTGACACTGGGTTTGCATTGGTTCAATGAGCGTGAAAATTATTCAAACCGTCTTGAAAACATGGATGACAAAATTAATAATAATCGCACCATTGGCGTTGCTGTTGGTGCATTAGTATCGGTTTATGGCGGCGAGACACAGAATGTGTTTGAAAAATTAAAGTTAGTCAGTAGGAATAAGCAACGCAGACTTGTTGATGTTGCTGCTGATGTTTTAGCGAGTTTAACGCCAAGCGATAATTCACCAGAAAAACTGGATGAATGGTTAGACAGTCATATTTCCGTTAGGAAATAGTTCACAGTGAACAGTTTCCCTAGTAATTTGATGTACAAGCTGACTTATCAAGTTGCCACGGCATTGAGTTATTTTATTGTCGCCGTAATGGCACTTGAGTTTGCCACTATTGCAGGTAATGCAACGCTGATGTGGCCTTCATCTGGCATCGCCTTAGTGGTGCTGCTTAGATTAGGTTATCGCTATATTGCGGGCATCTTTGTTGGCGCCTTTATGGCCGGTGTTTATGTCGGTAATCCACATCACATTTCAGCAATGATTGCCCTTGGTAATAGCTTAGAGCCCATCAGCATTGCCTATCTCTTGCAACGTTTTACTTTCTCCACCACTTTCTACCGAATCAATGATTACCTTTCTTTAGTGATATTTGGATCCCTTGGTGCGGTTGTCAGTGCTCTTTTTGGTGTGTCTGCACTGCTTATGGCTGACTTTATTCCAGTTGAAGCCGCTTTCAATGTGGCAGTAGACTGGTGGATGGGGGATGTGCTTGGCATTATATTAATAGCGCCATTTTTACTTCTATTTAGCTGGGATTCCTTTTATAAATTAATTCAGGCTCAGAAGCTTGAGGCCTTGGCATTATTGATTGTCACGTCGATGATTGCTCTAGTTGTTTTTAATGATTGGCACAGCGAAGCATTAACGGTGTTCTCAGGCGCTTATCTGCTCATTATTCCCTTAGTCTGGTCTGCACTTCGTTTTAATCAGTTGATGACAGCATTAATTGTATTTGAGTATTTTTCAATTGCTGTATGGGGCTTGCTTCACAATCAGGGTCTATTTATTGATGCGGTGAGCAGCTTGCCAAATTTAGAGCTATTTTGGTTCTATTTTGTTGTCTTATCTATTTCAAGTTTACTGGTTGCTTATGCCGTTAATGAGAAAAACACCTTATATCAGGCTATTAATAGCAGCAAGACAGAAACTTATATTTTTTGTGAGAAAGATTTCCGTTTTGAGTTTGTCAACCAAGCAGCACTAGACAACTTAGGGCTTACATTTTCACAAGCATTACGCTTGAGCCCGCTCGATATTAAACCTTTATATTCTGATAAACAGTTTGCTGATATATTACAGCCATTGCTCAATAAAGAGACCAGCTCGATTCATTATGAGACCGTGATTCAACGTCAGGATGGCACGCTTTATCCTGTGGAGATAATGATTCAGTTGGTGGCTCACGCTAATCGACGCTGTTATATCGCTTCTGTTGTTGATATCTCAGCTCGCCAAGAGCGAGAACAGCATCGTATTTTAGGTGATCATGTCAGCAATATCTCTCCCCAAGCCATTATGATCACGAATAAAGATAATAAAATTATTCGAGTCAATAAAGCGTTTACTGATTTAACCGGGTATGGAAGTGATGAGGTTGTTGGTGAGAATCCACATATATTGAGTTCAGGCCATCATGACAATGCGTTTTATGAGCAGTTATGGCAGACACTGAATGTTGAGGGGGGCTGGCACGGTGAGATCTATAATCGACGTAAGAATGGTGAGCTTTACCTACAAGACTTAACCATTTCAATACTTCACGATCCTTTAGGTGAAATTCAAAATCATATTGCTATGTTCACTGATATCACAGTGGATCGTGAGCAGGTGATGAAATTGAAACATTTATCTGAACATGACGTACTAACTGAATTACCCAATCGATCAAAATTGCAGCAAGAATTTGATTTTGCCTTGGCATCAGCAAAACGTAATCAAAATAAACTCGCCTTACTTTACATGGATTTAAATGACTTTAAGCCCATCAACGATAGCTATGGACATACAAAAGGTGATGAAGTATTAAAGGTGATTGCAGATAGAATAGGAGCGAGTATTCGTGAGACGGATATGGCTTCACGTATTGGCGGTGATGAATTTGTTGTGCTGATGACAAATATAGAAGTTGAAACGGCCTGTCAAACCTTGATTGAAAAATTAAAAGCGACGATTGTTGAACCCATTAATATCGATGATGTTGTACATCAAGTTTCAGTCAGCATCGGTATGGCTGAGTACCCTGGACATGGTGATACTTTAGACAGCCTACTGGTGGCGGCAGACCAAAATATGTATCAAGACAAAACGCTAATGAAAAATAGCTGAAGTCAGCAGACTAGGCCAAATGGGGTCTGAAAGTACAGGTACAGTTTTTCCCCTGTTGTTTTGCTTGGTATAGGGCTTGATCAGATTGTGATATCAGCATATCAATGGTGCAAAGTTCATCAGTCGCTTGAACACTAAGACCAATGCTAATGGTAAGGTTAATAGTGTCATTGTCGTGAACTACAACCATGTTGTTAATTGCATTATGTAGCCTGTCGGTGAACTGCTGTGCTTGCTGAGGTGTTGTATCCGGAAGTAGAATGATAAACTCTTCTCCACCAAAGCGAGCAGCAAAATCGCTTGATCGACAGAGTTCGTTGACTGTTTTACCAAACTCGACCAGCACCTTATCTCCAGCCAAATGGCCAAAACGATCATTAATTTCTTTGAAATCATCCAGATCAATCATCAATATTGAATAGTTAGATTTATTACGCATTGCTAAGCGAATGTATTTATCTGTTTGTGTTATCCATGCCCGACGAGATAATAGTTTGGTTAGATAATCGACAGAGGCTAATTCTCGCATTTCTTGTTCAAGTTCATGGAGCTTGAGTAGGGCTGTGACCAATACAAAAGCAACGATAGGTGCGACGATGAGCGGGACAAGGGTGGCAATAATATAGCTGATAAACGCCATCTTTTCGTTTGCATTCACTATGATCATGGCAATAGCGGTAATGAGTAAGGAAAAAATAGTTGAAAAGGCAGTAACAATGATAACTGTTTTTGTTCTGCCAAGTTTTGAAATACGTTCAATCATTCGTTCATTTTGACATGTTTTCAGCTCTAAATCTCTATTTTTATTGAAAATTCTTTAAATAATTTCTGTGACAAGGGCAATGAATCTATTCCAAATTATGGGCTTTGAAAATAAGTTGTCGCTAGTCAACGAAGAAGCTAATAAAGCTATTGCTGGATAATGATATCAATGCACTAAAATAAGGACTACTGTTCACTATTGGTGCAGGGTATGGTTGGTAAAATGTTATTAAAAACATGTGCTTGCCTATTTCTATGATGATGTTATTCGAAGCTATTAGCTGCTATAGCATGGTCTTAGCCTAGTTATGAGCCTAGCAGTAGCAAAGAGGGTTTATGTTATGGCATAAAAGATGTAACAAATTAATTATAGATATAGTTTGATGTTTTCAGCTTCAGCTGTTGTCTATTGATACCCTCTCTCTCGTATAAGGTGTCATTTGGGCTGACCTTCTTGGTTGGCCCTTTTTTTTTGGCTAAAAAATATATTGAGTGTAGTTTTTTTAATCGAGGTATGCTTATTGCTTCAGTGTCATTATGGATAATAAAATACACACTGAAATGTCATGGCTAAAATTGACCTAAACCCTTTTATAATCAAGCATAAGCTGCCAAATAATTTTACGGCGCAGGCTGAAAAATGGTTTATTCCTGTTGCAAAACAGCTGATTTCGCACCAAAGAAAAGCAAAAAGCCCTATTGTTATAGGTATTAATGGGGCACAAGGATCAGGAAAAAGCACCCTGGCTGATTTATTAGTCTATTTATTTCAGCAACATCAACTTAACGCGGTGTCACTGTCGCTGGATGACTTTTATTTAACATTTAAAGATCGCGTGAAACTTGCTGAGCAAGTCCACCCCTTATTTAAAACACGTGGCGTGCCTGGCACACATGACGTTGATTTGGCTTACGACACATTGCAGCAGTTAATACATCATGATGGCACCACCATAATCCCTCGTTTTAATAAGGCGGCAGATAACCGTCTACCAGCGTCACAATGGGATAGTGTCACTGAGCCTGTGGACATTATTGTGATCGAAGGCTGGTGTCTCGGTTCTGAGCCACAACAACAATCGGCATTACAACAGCCCATCAATGATTTAGAGCAACACGATGATGTTGATGGCATTTGGCGCCATTATGCTAATCAACAATTACATTATTACAAACCATTGTTCTCACTTATTGATAAATGGATTATGTTGAAGGCTCCGTCATTTGATTGTGTTTTCAATTGGCGTCTTGAGCAAGAGCAGAAGCTAAAAATGACCGTGAGCGATGAAATGAACACAATGAGTAATGATGAGGTCGCTCATTTTATAAAACATTATCAGCGAATAACGGAACATACACTTACGACCCTAGCTAACAAGGTGAATTATATGTTTGAACTAAATGAACAACGTGATATTTCACAACTGGTCTATAAAGAACACAATGCCTATATGCAGACAAATGCTACACGATCTGATTAGCGGTTTGGTGCTGGATGAAACATGTCATCGACTTGATTTAGCCCCTTATCAAACCCTGTGGATAAGTAATATGACTGAATCAAATTAAATAATATTATTACAGAGACAGATTCTAGCTGACTTGTTCAATAGCAACAATAAAGCCAGCTGATATCAGCTGGCTTTATTGTGTTATTCACATTAAAGTGAATAAATGATTATCGATTGTTAACCAATGAAAGGGGTGAAATCAATGCCGCTATCACCGATAATTCCTAGTGCATTGGATTGGTTTTCAGCACTTTCACTAAACTCAACGAGCACTTGCTCTCTTGATAGTGAGCCGTCTTCTAAGTGACCTACCCAGAAATTGTGACCACCACTATCACCATTACGGTCTAATACATTGTTGTAGAGCGTGTTGATAAAGTCATCATTACTGCCATTCTCACCATATAGGGATAAAAATTCAGCACTGTTGGTAAAGCCAGTGGCCACATCTAATAGAGATGAACCTCCATCTAAGGTATCTATCCAGAAGCCTAGACCTTCATTATCAGATTCACGGTTAAAGGCGGCTTCATATAAACGATAGGCTTGGCCAGCATTGCCATCGATATCAAATGCAAGCGATGTGTCAGCAAAACTAAGTCGTTCTACATTGGCCAATACATCATGACCTTCTGTGCCGGTGTCATGATTTACTTCAATACCAGACTCGGTGTGGGTGATAGTGTAATTTTCATGTTCATGTTCAAAATGAGCGGTATCAATACCTTCACCGCCATCAATATGATCGTCGCCTAGGCCACCATGAAAGCTATCATCACCTAAACCACTGGCCCAGTCATCATCACTACCGCTATCTTCTAATTCGTCATCATCATGGCCATCATCATCAAGATCATCATCGTCAACACCATCATCTGAGCTGCTGTCGTCGCTGCCGTTATCATCTGAGTCGTTGTCGTCGCTGCCGTTATCATCTGAGTCGTTGTCGTCGCTGCCGTTATCATCTGAGCTGCTGTCGTCGCTGCCATTGTCATCAAGTTCGTTGTCTTCGATGTCGTCTTCAATGCCGTTATTGTCTAGATCTGCCATGAGTATTGTCTCGTTTTTGTTATTAAAGAAACTACACAATATATAAGGGAGATTAGGGTAAACTTAATGCTAACTTAAGGTAATATTAAATTAATGGTGCTGATGTTTAGTCACTCTTTGGCGTGTTGCTTAGCCTTAGATATATGCCTATTTACCATGATTCACTGGCCTCCAATGTTTTCATTTTCAACGCTTTTTGATTAGCGTGTTGTGCTTTATCCATCATGCCTAAGGCTTTGTAAGCTAAGGCGAGATTTTGATACCATCCTGGGTGACCTGGATGGCATTTAATTGATTGTTCTAGTAGTTCTAATGCCTGTTGTTTTTGACCTTGCTGCAATTTAGCAACACCTAACATATGGGTCGCGGCTGCGTGTTTTGGGTTGTCGTTGAGAATTTTATGAAAAATAACATCGGCTTGTTGGCCTTTATTGGCATGCAGATAATCCATGCCTTGAAAAAACAAACCAGCAGGTAGTGACAAGCTGGAAGATTCAAGGTCTGTTGCTTCAATCAGAGCACAATTGAGTTGTGTTGTTAATGGGGTAAGGTGATCTTCATAACGACGCCACTTGTCTTTTGAGGTTTTGTAAATCGGTTGGCGCACCTGCCAGACACTGGCTGTTTTAACTGCACGCTCAAGGTTTTGATAATTCATCACTTCATCAGTCCACGCGACACCGATATAATCGAGCATCCGTCTGGCTTCCGCTTCAGCATCATCGACAACATCTTCATAACGCACGGTAAGAATAGGATGGGCAACTGTTTTATCCCAGTGTGCCATCAGTGATTGATAATCAATAAGTTGTTGACCAATATCATCTAAGTCATAGGCAAAACCCATACCGCCAAATTTAGCTTGGTAGTCGGTAAAATAATTCGAGATGGCTACATCGCGAGGTTCGCGTAAGACATGAATAATCGGCGCTTTGGGAAACAATAAGCGGATTAAACCAATCGATTCAAAATTATGCGGCATTTTGTCGATAATAAAATTTGATTCTGGCGAGTAGTTCTGTAGGTTTGTCAGTACTTCATTAGCAAATAACGTGGCTTGTTGCGGAGAAAAATCAGTAATACACTCAGGATAGTGTTTACCAGAACCAATATGGCGTTCCCAGGCATTGAGTCTTTGTATAACACTACCTAAAATACCCAGCTCACCCGCACCAAAGATCTCAGGATGTCCGCCTAAGATCTGTTCAACTAAGGTGGTACCGGAGCGTGGCATGCCTAAAACAAAAATGGGAAGACGTGAATTTGAACCATATTCACTACGTTGTTGATAAAACTTAGGGCTAAAGGTATCCATCAAATCAATACAATCTTGACGATGTTTATCGGCTGAATAAGGTAAATACTTACGACTGGCTTGATTAGCTTCATGAATAAAGTGGAAGGCTTTGTCATAATCCTTCTTGTTTTGCCATGCTGCGGCTAAATCAAATAATAAACTACTTTGTACTGGGCCTTGCAGGCTTGGGATATAGGCCATTTTCTCGATATTGGCGAGCACGTCTTCATCGTCAGGGAATTGTCTGGCACTAATTAATGCACCATAACCTGCCGCAGGGTGTCTGCTAGTCACATCTTCAAATTGGCTAACGGCTTCATCTACTCGTCCCCATTGCAATAAGAGATGCCCCAGCCCTAAACAAGCAGAGATATGAGCAGGGACTAAGTCGAGCGCCTCAAGATAATGTTTTTCGGCTTGCTCTTGCTTGCCTTCATCACTTTCAACGCTGGCAATAGCCACTAAGGCTTCAGCACGTTCTACCCCTATTTTATTGTCAGTTAATGACAGGGCTTTTTCAGCGGCTTCACGAGCACGTTTTTCATCGAAATGGCGCTTACCTAATTGTGCAAGTTGTGACCATAATGAGGCATTGTCAGGATCAACTTTAGTGGCGCTGAGTAGGCAATGTAAGGCTTCACCATAATGACCTCGCACATTGGCCAAGCTTGATAATTGCGTTAATAACTCAACATCGTCTGGTGTTGTTTTTAAGGCGGACCGAATATGGTGTTCGGCTTCATCATGTTTATCTTGTGCGGCTAACACTAAGGCGAGTAATTTAATGCAACTGCTTTTATCTGTACCGGCTTCTAAGGCTTGCTGAATCGCCTTTTCAGCATCATCCCAGCGATCAAGAGCGATATAGGTATCAACAGCAACTAATAACCATTGTTCTAATGCTTGCCCACCTTTTGCAGTAGCCAGTTCAAGTTGTGTTAAGGCATTGTCGGTATCGCCTAGATTAATATAACAACGAGCAAGATTGATATGCAGGGGCAGGTGTTGATTGGCTGGTACAGTAGCCAAACCTTGTTGTATATCGTCAATAGCTGCAGTAAATTGTCCCACTTGTATTAATACCAAGCCACGACGAATGATGGCCAGCATAAAGTTAGGTTCACTTTTAAGCACCGCATTGAGTTGCTCAATGGCTAAAGCAGGCTCATTTAATAAAATGTGAATGCCAGCAAGATCTGTAAGCGTTTGACTAGAAAAATCATCAGCTGATGTGACGACTTCATCTAAACAGTCTCGACCTAAATCCAGCTCTTTGTTTTGACAATAAAGTGTACCCAAGATGGCGACGATACTGGTATCAAATTGTATTATTAAACTTTGTTTGCATAAGTTAATAGCGGAGTCTAATTGACCCTGCTGTTGCAGACTTCTAATTTTCTGATAAACGGTGTTTGAATTCATAAAGACCTGTTAGATTTAAAAGCACACTACACTGGATTGTAAATTTTAAGACATCACCCATACTAACGTTTAAATGTGAACTACTCAAAGTGAAATAGTCGGGCTGCTCTTTGTTATTTGATTACTTGATAATGAGCAGCTGAAAGATAGGCTGTGACAGCTTGTAATCGCAAGATTAATTGTAATTTCAGTGCTTTCACCAGCATGTTAATTGTATTGATAGATAAACAAGCCTATGCTAATCATATAGATAGTATTTATTAGTTAAATGATGTATTAATTTTAGACTTAAGTATCTGTTAATAATAAATGTTTATATTTATTTGTAAGTTAGCTTGAGATTCATCACGTTTTTAAGTCTCCAGCTGGATTAATATGCTTTTACATTATAAATAAGGTGGGAGAATTATTATGGCAAATGGCGTGTTTTTTTCGAATTTGGTACGTCTTTATCATGCTGTGTTTGATCGAGAATCTGATCTCGAAGGTTTAGGTTTTTGGGCATCAAATTTAGCACAAGGTAATATCACGTTTGCAGATGTGGCTGATGAATTTATGGCTTCAGATGAGTTTATTGCTAAATATGTGATGCATCCGATGAAGATTTTGTTAACCTTCTTTATGAAAATGTTTTACACCGTAAGGCTGATGACGGTGGTTTAGAATTTTGGTTAGAAGTCTTAGAAAATGGAAATTTGCGACGACATGTATTGCTGGAATTTTCAGATTCCGATGAGTTTGTCGCTGAAGTTGAAGAGAATTTTGCTGATGAGCTTGAAGAGGCGGAGCAAGAAGAAGCGCTTAAGTTGGTCGGTTTGGAAAATGCCTTAGAGCATGCATCAGAAAATGGGATCGAGCATGGTTTAGAAAATGCGTTAGAACATGCCCATGATCATGACGATGATGATTTAGATGACGACGAGGATGATGATGCTCTAGACGACGATGACGATGATTTAGATGACGATGACGATGATTTAGGCGACGATGACGATGATTTAGACGACGATGACGATGATCTAGACGACGATGACGATGATTTAGATGATGATGATCCAGTTCCAGTTCCAGATCCTGAGCCATTAGCACTGATTGGTGTTACTGATCTTGATTTGGGGTCTTCAGTCGACGTGTTTTAGTCAATACAAACAAAAATATAAAGCGGCTTACATCCCTTAATTAATGGGGTGTAAGCCGCTTTTGTTTGTGATCGATAAAACCTTATACAAGTAAAACTATTATAGTGTTACTGAATCCCTGTTGATGTAATCACGATCATTTTGTCGATCTGCATATCTTCAAGGGTATACGGGATCCCGCCTGTTCCTAAACCTGAATGTTTTAGTCCAGCAAAAGGCATCCAATCAACACGGAATGCGGTGTGTTCATTGATCATTACTGCCGATGCTGCGAGTTGATCAGAGATATACATCGCTTGATCGATGTCTTGACTGTATACCGATGCTTGGAAGGCAACATCAAGTGAGTTAGCAGAAGCAATGGCTTGGTCTAAATCACTATAAGGGTAGATGCAGACAACAGGGCCAAAAATCTCAGAATGTGACACTTTACTTTTAGGGCTTGGATTGTAAAGTACAGTTGGTGCATAGCAATTATTGAGTAGTGCTTGCCCACCTTGCAGCAATTCAGCCCCCATATCAACCGCTTCTTGTACCCAGGAGGTAATACGAACAATTTCACCCATTCTAATCAGTGGTCCCACTTCTGTTTGATCTGATAAGGGATCACCAACAATCAGTTCTTTGGCGGCCGCAGCCAGTTGTCGAGCAACGTCTCGAGCAATCGATTCATGGACAAATATTCTTTGTACCGATACGCAGACTTGCCCAGCATGATAAAAACCACCTTTAGACAGTGCGGGAATCGCTTTTTGCAGATCGGCATTTTCAGTCATAATGACAGGCGCCACACCACCATGTTCAAGTGCACAGCGTGTACCTGGTGCTAATTTTGAACGTAAATACCAGCCTACTTTCGCGCTACCAATAAAGCTGAAAAAAGCCACACGTGGATCGGTGACTAATTGTTCGGCCACTTGATGATCAATCGGTGAGACCACTTGACACCATTCTGCTGGCAAGCCGGCTTGATGGAATATTTCTACTAAACGAAAGCATGATAAAGGGGTGTCATCAGCTGGTTTTACGATCACTGGACACCCTGCCGCAATGGCGGGTCCTACTTGGTGAGCAATAAGGTTCAGTGGGTGATTAAATGCACTGACAGCAACCACCACACCAATTGGTTCTTTTTTCATCACGGTAAGACGATGTTGTGAGGCAGGGTTAATCCCCATCGGTACTGCTGTTGGTGTTTCACTACGAAGTGCATCAATACATAGGCGGATACTATCAATACAGCGTGTCATCTCAACACGTGAGTCGATTAAAGGTTTGCCACCTTCATTGGCAGACGCTGAGGCTAATTCTTCAGCACGTGCTTCCATCAAGTGAACAGCACGGTCAAGAATGGCCAATCGAGCAGAAATAGGCAACCAATTACGACGATCAGAAAAAAGTCGGTTTGCTGTTGTTAGTGCATAGTCAATGTCATCGCCATCCGCCTTTTCAACAGTAGCAATTACTTGATCATTAAAGGGCGACTTGACCTCAAGTACTTGTTCACTCGTTTTGTCTAACCCTGCAATCATCAGGGGGAAATGTGGGATATCAGCCATGATGTGGGCTTCCTTATAAAATACAGATCTTTTCTTTTAAACCTTCGTTGAGAATGGAGTGGTTTAATGAATAATCGACGGCTAAATCGATGAGGTGAACGCCTTTAGAATCGAGCGCTTGCTGTAATACTTTTCTAAATTCAATATGACTTGTTGGACGATGACCTGTGGCGCCATAACTTTCAGCATATTTTACAAAATCAGGGTTGCCGTAGTCGAGGCCAAAGTTATTAAAGCCCATGCCTTCTTGTTTCCATTTGATCATGCCATAGGCACTATCATTGAGAATGATCACTACCATGTCTAAGCCCAGTCTAACGGCTGTTTCCATTTCCTGGGAGTTCATCATAAAACCACCATCACCACATACGCTGATGACTTTTCGTTCAGGATTAATCAGCTTGGCTAACATCGCTGAAGGCAGGCCTGCGCCCATCGTCGCTAAGGCATTATCAAGCAATAATGAGTTGTTTTGGTAACAAGGATAGTTGCGAGCAAACCATACTTTATAAACACCATTATCTAGGGTTAGGATGCCATCTTCATTGAGCTCTTCACGAATAATGCGAACAGCACTTTGGGGTAGAAGTGGGAAGCGTTCGTCATCACTGTACTTGGATAAACGCAGTTTCACTTCGTCTTTGACGCGGTAAAAATAGCTGAAATCCCAACTCTCTTGGGGGCTAAGTGCAGCACTGAGTTTATTCACTGAGGTGGCAATGTCACCGACGACATCCAGTTGTGGGAAGTAGACAGCATCAATTTGTGCTGGTGAAAAATTGACATGAATGACTTTAGGCCCGTCATCTCTCATAAAGAAAGGTGGTTTCTCAATCACATCATGGCCGACATTGATAATTAAGTCGGCGCGATCAATTGCACAGTGAAGGAAGTCATTATCAGATAGTGCGGCCGTACCAAGATAGGCTTCATGGCGTTCATCGATAACACCTTTGCCCATTTGAGTATTGAAAAAAGGTATGCCTGTTTTTTCAATAAAGCTGGTTAATGCCTGACTAGAGCGTTTTCGATTTGCACCTGCACCAATCAGCAATAAGGGCATCTTGGCATTTTTGATCATCTCGATCGCATTATCAAGGGCATGACTATCTGCGTCAGGGCGACGGGTTGGTGCTACGTTAAATAAGTGTTCATCGGCTTCTTCTGCAGCAATATCTTCTGGTAACTCAATATGAACAGCGCCGGGGCGTTCTTCCATGGCAAGACGAAAGGCTTCTCGCACGGTTGAGGCAATAGTATTGCCATGAACCACTTGTTTGGTGAATTTAGTGATTGGTCGCATCATCGTGACGATATCAACAATCTGGAACTGCCCTTGTTTACTTGCTTTGATGGGTTTTTGACCGGTGATCATCAACATCGGCATGCCACCCAATTGAGCATAAGCTGCTGGGGTGACGAAGTTAGTTGCTCCAGGACCAAGAGTGGCTAAACACACACCAGGTTTACCGGTTAAGCGTCCATAAGTTGCCGCCATGAAACCAGCCCCTTGTTCATGGCGAGTGAGAATAAGTTTAATTGAGGAATGTTGCAGTGAATCAAGAAAGTCGAGGTTTTCTTCACCAGGAATGCCAAATATATATTCAACTCCCTCATTCTCTAACGCTTTAACAAATAAGTCTGATGTCTTCATTTGGCAAGTCCTTTATCACTGAGTGTCAATATGACGTAGAGCAAGGTTTTCTCTCCCGACGTCTGTTCAAAAAGCTTTCTAAAGTAAATCCGATGCCTAATAGTGCCTTAGTTTATTAGTCTTGTTCAAGGCATAATTGTATTTAATTTGAAATACTGTTTGAGGAAGAACTTTTTAACACAGTATTGAGCCTAAAAGAGTGAATTATTGTGGCTAAAAGTTTAGTCGTTATCTTCTTGTAGACGTAGTTTTCTTTCTTGCTCTTCAGCTAGAATAGAATTGATTTCAAGCATTACTCCATCCACATCTGCTGCCTCAGTTGCCTCTGTAAATTCGCCCGTTAAGATGGTATCGGCTTGGAGCTTGCCATTTTCAAATAGTGACCAGATTTCTTGGCCATATTTAGTTTGCAGTAATTCAGGGGCGTATTGGCTGTAATAGTGGGTGATATTGTCAACATCACGTTCCAGCATTCCCTTGGCATTATTGTTTGCGGCGGCATTAACGGCTTGTGGCAGGTCAATAATGACCGGGCCAACTTCATCCATTAATACATTGAACTCCGATAAATCACCGTGAACAATACCGGCACAGAGCATTCGCATAATGTAATACATCAACATGGCATGGTCTTCTAATGCTTGTTGATGACTCAGCGTGATATCGTTGAGACGAGGTGCCACTTCACCCTGTTCATCGGTGATCAGCTCCATGATTAATACACCATTAAGACAGTCATAAGGCTGTGGCACACGAACACCTGTATCAGCTAAGAGATAGAGCGCATCTACCTCGGCGGTCTGCCATGTTTCTTCTTGTTGCTTGCGACCAAACTTTGAGCCTTTTTCCATCGCACGTGCACGGCGACTATTACGAACTTTTCTGCCCTCTTGGTATTTAACCGCTTGTTTAAAGCCGCGTTGGCTTGCTTCTTTATAGACTTTGGCACAGCGGATTGCTTCACCACAGCGCACCATATAAACATCGGCTTCTTTGCCGCTCATTAAGCGGCGAACAACCTCATCAACTAAACCGTCATCGACTAAGGGTTGGATCCGTTTGGGTATTTTCATTACTGTCCTGAGGGTGGCTTATGACATGCTCAAATAACGTTCGCCGGTATCATGAATCATGGTGACGACAACTTTGCCTGTGCCTAATTGTTGTGCGAGTTCTATGGCGGCAAACACACTGGCGCCTGAAGAAATGCCGGCGAGAATACCTTCTTGTTGAATAAGGCGTTTTCTCATCTCCATTGCTTGCTCACTACTGACTTGTTGCACGCCATCAAGACAATCACGATTAAGGTTTTTGGGTACAAAACCGGCTCCGATCCCTTGGATTTTATGGGGGTGGTGCTCTCCGCCAGAGAGTATTGGAGACTCGGCAGGTTCAACAGCGATTATTTTCACATCGTCTTTTTTACTTTTAAGGTGGCTTGCTACGCCTGAAATTGTACCGCCGGTACCTACGCCACAGACAAAGGCATCAATTAGTCCATTAGTATCAGACCAAATTTCTGGCCCAGTTGTTTGACGGTGAATTTCAGGGTTGGCTGGATTCTCAAATTGCTGCGCCATAAAGGCACCTTCGGTAGTATTCACTATCTCAGTAGCTTTAGCTATAGAGCCTTTTATTCCTTCAGGGCCAGGTGTTAAGAATAGTTCGGCACCATACAGTTTTAATAACTGCTGTCTTTCAACCGACATGGTGGCAGGCATGGTGAGAATACAACGATAACCACGTGTTGCTGCCACCATGGCGAGCGCTATGCCGGTATTGCCTGAGGTAGGTTCAACAATAGTTCCACCTGGTTTTAGCTGACCAGATTGTTCTGCCGCTAGAATCATGGCAAGGCCAATCCGATCTTTTACTGAACCGCCTGGGTTTCTCGATTCGACTTTTACATACACATCAGCAGCACCTTCAGGCACGATCGAATTTAACTTTACTAAGTCGGTGCTGGCAATTAACTGGGTTACATTATTAACTGTCGTCATAGAAAAATTCCTAATATGGCGGATGATATAAATGAATCAATAATACAGCAAAAAATCGAGGCGATTGTTTTGCTTATTTAAGGCTGACGGTTTAGCCCGCTCTCATTGCTAGCAGAGCTGCAACATCAAGTGTCTCACGATAGCGGCTAAAATCAGTCTCTTGGCTTTCTACTGCGACCATTGACATGCGATCTGCCAGTTCATTGCCCTCAACACCGACATGACCATTAACATGGAATATTTGCACTTTATCTTTGAGCGCTTGATAGAGGCTAAAAATCTCTTTGATTAAGTCGAGATTTTTGATTTCACCGCCATTTTTCTTCCAGCCTTTCTTTTGCCAGTTCACCGCCCATTGGGTAATACATTGAATCGAATATTTAGAATCACAAAATATAGCGACTGAATGGGCTTGTTTAATCTCAGCTTCAGCAATGATCAATGCTTGGTGTAAACCATTTAACTCCGCCGTATTATTGGTACCATTGGCGTTATATAAACCATACCAAAGTTCATCAATCTTATTGTCACGGTAGAGTGCGATGCCTGTGCCTGCTTGACCGGGATTGGGCATGCAAGCGCCATCGGTAAATAGCTTGGTATCAATTGCCATAGCTGCTATTTCTGTAGCGGTATACGTTTTAACTGTGTTTGCTGATGAGGTCTTGGCTCGAGGTGCTGAGCTAGTTGAACTGCTAGCGGTGGTGCCATGAAAAGCGGCTTCAGCTTGTGCACGGTTAGGGAACGATTTATATCTAGCACCGGTAAATTTTTCAACCTGCTTTTTGCATGTAGCCCAATCGGTAAAAATACCTGTTTCTCTGCCTTGCCATACTACATAAAACTTTGCTGCCATTTGACTACCTGAATGATGAAAACAGTGTGCTCACAGTGGTTGCTAGCTCAGCAACAAGTGAAACAAGAGAAGGCTATTTTACCCCACATTGATCAATAAATATCTAATCAATGTGGGTAACAGGTGACTCGATGGGATATGTCACCGCCTTAGATGTTAGTGTCCAATCGTGAATTTTTTATATATGCTAAGCACAATGGGCAAATTAATTAGATCCGATGGAGGGGATGGATGTTTTTTAAACTGAGAAGAGACTTAACGCAATGGAGGAAAATGCTTGAGAGTGAGCCGGACTTTCCACATGTGCATTACACCATCCGCCCGATAAAATCACTTGAAGATATTGGGCCGGCAATGATTGAGCGAGGACAACAGGAAGGTCTTATCTATGATGAGCACTGGTCGTGGTTGTTTGATGATAAGCGGTCAACAAAAATAAAACAGTATTTACCCAAGCTGTTTGCACAAATTCATGACAAGATTTTTATTAATTATCTTAACCTTGCTCATACTGCCGTGACAGGTGAAGCTCGGGCAAAGTATGACGATTGGAATTGGGCAGCAGTGACTCATAAGACGTTGGTGAAAGGGTTTTTACAACAGCATATTGCTAATTACAGTGAAGGAGAGGGGCAAGATCGAGCAAAATCAGCGCTTGAAATATTAGAGCGGCTTGCTCATCAAGACGGTTACAGCGTAGCAGAGTTAAACACCATAACCAATCCGCAACACTTTATGAGTGCCGCTCAAACTGCCATGCCTGAAGCGCTAGAGTGTGTAGAACAATGGGCCTTGTCGGGGCATGTCGGCGCTTATCAATTATTGATGAGCTGTGTAACAGAGTCTCCAGTACATGCCGATCTGTTGCTGAAGTGGCAAGATATCATGGATAAAACACCTGATTACCCAATCGAATTTGCTGATCAAAGCTTTAATAATCAAGGCGACTTGGTGGCGTGGTTGCGGACATCTCAGAACAAGACTCTTATTGACGCCTATGCATCACTCAGACCATCACAGTGGTTAACAATTACGCAGCTAATGTCGGAGCGAGCTGCGGATGGGCTTGCCGCTAAATGTCGTGCTTGTCAGATTAGCACCTCAGCGTAAGCTAAAATAGATGAACAAAAAAAACAGTTATAAACCACCTTCTCGCTTAAAAATAATGCGCTACTGTATTCGGGTTTTAACGTTTTTATCGCCTCCTTTGGCGGCTCGATTAGTGAACTTTTTATGGTTTAGAACCTATCGCCATGAAGAGCCAAGACGAGAGCAGCGGCTACTGCAATCAGCCCAATGGCAAACAATGCTGTTCGCAGATAAAACGGTTCAACTGTATCGATGGGGAAATCGTCAAGATCCAACAGTATTATTGGTCCATGGTTGGAATGGTCGAGGTGCTCAGCTAGGCAGCTTTGTTAGCGACTTAGTTGAGCAGGGTTATCACGTGATCGCCTTTGATGCACCAGGTCATGGCCGGTCTTCTGCAAACAGCACCAGCCTGCCAGAAATTAGTCAACTCATTCAACAACTAGCACAGCAGCATGGACCATTCCATGCCGGTATTGCTCACTCATTTGGTGGCTTATGTCTGATGCATGCGGTTCATTCTGGCGTGACAATGGATAAAGCTATTTGCATTGCATCGGCATTTAATGCCGAACGGTTAGTTCAGTTTTTTGCCAAAATGATGCAGGTAAAACCAAAAATTATTGAACGACAAAAGAGACTATTAGAGCAGCAGTTTGGAGAAAATATTTGGCAACAGTTTTCCATGCCTGAGATGGTTCAACGTACACCTACATTAGGTTTACTTATTCACGATGAAGAAGATGATGCTATACCCGTAGAGCGTAGTAAACTGATTGCCCAAGCATGGGCGGATAGTGAGCTTGTGTTGACGACAGGCTTAGGTCACCGTCGTATCTTGCGAGATAAAAAGGTCATTAATACAGTCCTAATGTATCTAAAAAAGAAGATATCAATTTAAGTTGTTCCCAAGGCTTAAATAACAGCGTACCGTTGTTGTTCATCTTGCTAGTCAACAGTACCAAGACCATGCTGTAATGGAACTATATACCATAAAATAAATATGTGTTTTAATACGGAATCATGGGATGGAAGCTAATTTTATAGCGTGTTCATAAAAACAGGATGTTTTTACTTAGGCTAGGGTGTAAAAATGTCCACAGAGTTTGAACAAAAGTTACAGTTAATGTCAGAAAAATTTCGAATAGAACTCCCTATTCGTTACCAGGAAATTGACCGTTTATTTGACTCGATGACGACGAGTATGGGTGTTGAAGACCTCTCCTTATTAAAGCAACAATTACATCGCTTAACAGGCTCTGCAGGCACATTTGGTCTGGATAAAGTCAGTGCGGCTTCACTCAAACTTGAAGCGTTTTTAGACTCAGACTTTGGTTGGCAATCAACAGCCAGTAAAGAAATCCTTTTTCATTTACGCGATCAACTGTCGCTAGAAGTGGGCCTGTCGGCAACTAGAAATAAGCCAATAAAAAACCTAGGTAACAGCCTAAATGAAATCAGCTCGCCGACAATACAGAAGCGGATAGTGGTGATAGAGGATGATGTCGTACAGGCAGAGCACTATCAGAACTTGCTGACCCAATATGGCTATCTGGTCGATGTGTATATAGATATTGAACAATGTGCAGCACAGTTTTCAGCAGTGAGTGAGAGCATGGATATGCCTACTCTGTTTATTGTTGATATGATGCTTGGTGAAGATAAACATGCAGGATCAGCCTTTATTGAGCAGCTGCAGCAGCAAGGTATAAACTCTTTGCCACCAGTTATTTTTGCATCTGCTTATGATGATTTTGAATCACGACTTGCTGCTGTAAGGGCTGGCGGTTCACGCTACTTTGTTAAACCATTCTCAGATGAACACTTACTTGATTCGATCCGTTCACTGACAGAAAAAGAGACACCACCTTATCGCGTCTTAATCATTGATGATGATCAAGAAGTGGTCGATTATTTTATGACCACAATGCAAAATGCTGGGATAACGGCAAAAGGCATTATCAATCCTTTAGAGGCCTTTGAGCAGCTTAAGCAATTTCAGCCAGAATTAATTCTGATAGATATTCATATGCCAGAATGTAATGGCTTAGAGTTAGCCGCTATGATTAGGCATCAAGAAAGTTACGCTAAACTGCCGATTGTATTTTTATCAGCAGATTATCGCTTACAAAGCCGTTTATCGGCGATGACCTTGGGGGCGGATGATTTTATTCAAAAAGGCATAGAGCCCTATCAAATTGTTGCATCCGTTAAGTCAAGATTAAATAAAGCACGACTGATAGAGACTTTGACTAATAAGCTGACCAAGGCACGTGAAAAAGCCGAGAAGATGAGTCAATCAAAGTCAAAATTTCTGTCTTTTATCAGTCATGAGTTAAAAACGCCTTTAAATAGCATTTTAGGGTTTAGTCAGTTATTGAAAGCAGATGAGTTGTCCGAAGAACAGCATGAAATGGTGGCAAATATTTATAATAGTGGCGAAATGCAATTAGGCCTCATTAATGATTTGTTAGATTTAGCGATGATTGAAGAAGGTAAGATTAAACTTCATCCTGATACACACTCGCTGAATGAGATAGTTAAAGATTCTGTGTCCTTTTTTCAGATAGCTGCCCGGCAAATGGAACTTAACATTGAAGTATCTATGCCCGATGATATCGAGCTTTATATTGATGGTAGGCGCTTACAACAGATTTTACTCAACTTATTATCTAATGCGGTGAAATATAATAAGAAGCAAGGTAGGATTATGCTCTCCGTAGTTCAAGCTAATGATGAAATTAAATTTATTATTGAAGACACAGGGCGGGGAATTTCAGCGCAGTCGATGGTGAATATATTTAGTCCTTTTGAACGGCATGGGGCGGAAAACAGTACGATTGAAGGTACAGGTTTAGGTTTGGGTATTATAAAAAGTTTGACGGAACTGATGGGGGGAAATATTACGGTTAGCAGTACCCTGAATCAAGGTTCACTGTTTACTGTGACCTTGCCTTTAAGTGCTTCAGATCCAGACAGTCAAAGGGGTGAATAAAAATGAGTGATAAGCTGACTCCGCTTGAAAATGCACAACAGCAGATTGATGATCTTCAGCAAGAAATTGAACAGATAACCATCAAACAAAGTACGCTGTTAAATACCTTGGTGGATGCACTTATTCTCATTGATGAAAATAATAATATCACCGCCTTTAATATCGCGGCAGTGCAGTTATTTGGTTATAAGCCTGAAGAAGTGATTGGTAAAAATGTTAAGTTATTATGCCCAGAACCGGTCAGAACGGAACATGATAAATATGTTGCGCGTTATAAACATACAGAGCAGAAACATATTGTAGGCCGTGGTCGTGAGGTTATCGCTGAAAGAAAGGATGGCTCTACATTCCCAATCTTATTATCAGTTAGTGAAATGTGGTTAGATGGTCAGCGCCACTTTACTGGCCTTATTAAGGATTTAACCCTACAAAAAGAAACGGAACGGGTTAAAAATGAATTTATATCTACTGTAAGCCATGAACTACGGACACCTTTGACGTCAATTCGGGGTTCATTGGGCCTTATCGTGGGTGGGGCGGGTGGCGAAATGTCACCTCAGCATAAATCTTTACTTAGTATTGCGGTGAATAATACAGAAAGACTTTTATTATTAATTAACGATATTCTTGATATTGAAAAAATTGAAGCAGGCAAACTGCGCTTTGAGTTTAAACGTTTTGACTTAGTAAGATTGGTGCAGCAGTGTATTATTGATAATGTAGGTATGGAAGAGGAATATGGTGTTCACTATCAATTTAATGATAACGATCAGCATATATTCATTAATGGCGATGAAAACCGCATGCACCAAGTCATTAATAACTTACTCTCAAATGCCGCTAAGTTTTCTCACCGAGGTGGTGATGTTGATATTGAAATTCAGGAAAACAATGGCTTAGTTCGTGTCAGTATCATTGATCATGGCATTGGTATTTCTGCCAAGTTCATGCCTAAATTGTTTGATAAGTTCACCCAGGCAGATTCAACGGATGTTAGAAAAACAGCCGGAACAGGACTGGGTTTAAGCATTAGCAAAGCCATTATCAAAAAACATCAAGGCCAAATATTTGTTGACAGTGAGCTCGGCAAAGGCACTCGTTTTCACCTTGATTTGCCGACCACATCTGTTGACAGCATCATTTCAGATATAAATCTTAATGAGTTAGAACGTGAAGCTGAAATATTGATTGTGGAAGATGATCCCGATATTGCAGAGCTTATCAAACGTATACTCTCTGATGCGGGCTGCCATTGTGATATTGCCTACGATACAATTCAGGCCCGTGAAATGTTAGCAGAAAAAAAATATAATGCGATGACCTTGGACCTGATTTTACCAGGACAAAACGGCATGGAGTTTTTAGCGGAACTAGAAGCATTAGGGACAGAACATACGATGCCTATTGTGGTTATTTCTGTTGATGCCATTAATAAACAAGTGTCCTCACAAGATTTCAGCAGTGTTGTTGACTGGATTCAAAAGCCCATTGATAGTAATAAACTTATTGCCGCAGTTCAGGGTAATCGAGGGCTGAGTGGACGGGACAAACCTTTAATTCTACAGGTCGAAGATGAAGCTGATGTGCAAGAAGTTGTGAGACTGATTTTAACTGAATATGCCGATATTATAACGGCGCGTACACTTAAAGAAGCGCGTGAACAACTATCATTACACCAATTTGATCTTGTTTTACTTGATATTGGTTTGCCTGATGGTTCTGGTTTGGATTTATTGATGGAGCTTAAATCTCAGAATCCTCCGGTTGATTCAGTGATTTTCTCAGCACAAGATGTTGGTCAAGATATTGCCGCACAAGTGAGTGCTGCTTTAGTTAAATCTAGCACTTCAAACTTACAATTAATACAAACGATTAAAGCGGCGATTAAATAATGTCTAAACGCCAAGAAGAACGTTATCCATGTGTGGGTATTGAGCTCATGTTTTCACCTGTCAGAGATGAATGTGTTGAAGATCTAGGTTCGGAAATCTATTCAGCGATTGCTCATGATATGAGTTTTTCTGGTCTGTCATTTGATGTCACTAAACCCTTAGATAATGGCCATAAACTGTATATTTTAGTGAGTAATCAGTTTCAGCCCGCCGAACGACTCACTGCAGAAGTACGCTGGTGTAAATCACTTGAAAATGGCAATTACCGAATTGGTGTGAGTATTCTTGAGTCTGCCGGTATTGAATTTGATGAAAATAATCGCGTTGATGACCTTATCAGCGCAACGGATAGATTGGCACCATCTGAAGCGCGGCTTGTTTGTCCTAGTTGTACAGAAGAAGCAACATTCACTTTTGTAGAAAATCAGCCAGGAGATTGGGAGGAAGGTATTATGCCTCTTTACCGATGCTCTTTTTGTTCAACTACACGCAGTATCCCCAATATACTTGAGTTTAACCGCCGTTTTCGAATTAGTGAGTTGAAGAGTAATAAAACGGTGTTTGTCGTCAATACGCCAGAATCAAAGGACTATGGTGAATTAAAACGCATTTTATATCTTGAAGATGAACCCGATATTCAGACGGTTGCCCAAATGGCCCTTGAAATGGTGGGTGGCTATAGCGTTATGGTGTGCTCTTCAGGTAAAGAAGCCTTAGCAAATGCGGTTGATTTTAAGCCAGATTTATTCTTACTTGATGTGATGGTACCTGAGCTGACAGGACCGCAAACACTTGAACAATTGAGGCTGCAAAAGCAGTTTAAATCGACGCCGGCAATCTTTATGACAGCTAAGGTTCAGACCCATGAGGTTGGCGAATATGAAGCCGATTTTGTACTTGGTGTTATCCCTAAGCCTTTTGACCCGATGGCTTTATCAGCTGAAATATCATCATTATGGTACGGCTCAAAATAGTTACCACAGCTTGAGGCTCGCTAAGTACGCCTACTCTGCAAACGATTGTTTTTCAGCAAACCTATTGTAAAAAGAAGTAATGATATCCAAATAAGGACAAAGGTAATGAGCCTTTCTGGCGGATAGGCTTCTTTTAATACAAAAACACCAATTAGAAATTGCATGGTCGGGTTGATATACATGATAAACCCGACAACAGATAAATCGATGCGTCGTGTTGCCATAGCAAATAATATTAATGGTAAGGCGGAAACAAAGCCGACACCAATTAATAGTAGGGTAAGCGCTTGATCCGAAGCAAAGCTGAGAGAGCTTGTGCTGCCAAATGATTGCCAGCCTATCCATAACAGTGCTGGTGGCAATAACCATAGTGTTTCAATAGTCATGCCGCTAATACCATCAATATGACAATGTTTTCTCACCACGCCATATAAAGCAAAGGCCAAAGCTAAAACTAGGCTAACCCAAGGTAATTGACCGAGACTAATGACTTCCCACGCAATCGCGATGGTGGCGATTATGCCTGCCCATATTTGTAGTGGGTGCAAACTGTCTTTAAAAAACAGTCTAGCGAGAATGAGGCTGACGACGGGAGAGATGAAATAGCCAAGACTGGCTTCAATCACACGTTGATGGCCTACGGCCCATATATAAACTAACCAGTTGATAGCGATTAAAGATGCTGACAAAGCTAGCCAGCCTATCAATTTGGGATCTTTCAAAGCGGTCAGTAAGCGTTTGCCATAACCGAGTAATAAACCAATCGATAATGTCGCTACTAATGACCAAATTATGCGTTGGGCAAGTATTTCAAGGGATGAAACGGTGTTTAAATAACTGAAATAAAGCGGGAAAAAGCCCCACAGAGTATAGGCAGCAATAGCGAGAAAAAGCCCTTTTGATTGCTGCTGCACTGGAATGTTCACCGTGTATATTTATAAATGTATCCACAGAGTACGTGGTTTATAACATTAGGGGAAGTTGAGCAAAGGAGTTAAATAACAACTACCTGATGCTCTGAACACTGCGAATGTTCAGGGGGGGGAGCTTAAAAAATGGAGGCTGCGGTCGGAATCGAACCGGCGTTAACGGAGTTGCAGTCCGCTGCATGACCACTCTGCCACGCAGCCTACGTATTCTTTGCTGTGATAATGAAATAGCTCATCTGAGGTCTTTCAATTATTTTACAATCAAACTGACAACAGAGTGTTGCTGTCAGAGGGGATCAAGATCGTATAATAGGCCGCAATGATACCAGTAAGTGGAAGAATTGCAATAGAATAGTTCTAGTTGAGTGGTAAAAAGCGAAAATTAAATTGCACTTAGTGCCAGCCATTGTTGTTTAAGAGATGAATTATTGCTTAATAAACTCGACTAATTTTTTATCTTCATTTGATGTATGGATAGCAAACCAGTTAAACAAAAACTCGAATATGTCTTTGCCTTCAGTTTGGTCTGACATAAACTTAAAATATTCATTTTGTACCTCAGATAATAAATAAGCATGTAATTTAGCGTGATGTTCATAGTCAGGGTAGGAGATATCGAGCATAATATTTTCTTCACTAACAAAGTGGAACTCAGCATATTTTTCGACTTCTTTTAAAATACGTAGCTGTTTAGCCTTGGGAAGGTTTTGTTCAATGGCTTGCTGAAAATCAATAATTAAGTCGAGGAAAATACGATGTTCTGTATCTATTCTGTCGTGGCCCACTTCGTACTTTTCATCCCACTTTAAAGTCATTGTTTTATCCTTTATACCCATCAAATATTTAAGGGTATAGTAGCAGAATAACTGACTCTGTTAGTCTATTTTATTGCATATTTTGAATCGAAATAAGACATTAGTGGATACTAAAGGTGTGAGGCTGACTCGGCACGAATGAGTCAATTCTGTTTTGGATGTTTTTTCTAAGTGAGAGGTAGTGTTAATCCACTCGGCAGTAACCATTGGATGAGCTGTTTAGATAAGGGGTAATGTCATCATGCATGGCTAGATGAGATTTCCACCATTTCATCAGGAAATGTAAAACAAGCTGGGGGTCTTGAGAGGAAATAGCTTCTCGGCGAACTTCTTTAAAATCGTTTATGGCTGCTTGATATTGTTGAATGTAGTTGCTGAGATCGGGGTATTCAGCTGCTCGTAAAATACCTTCTTCTGTTTTACTATGGAATATTAAATAATTGACTAAAATTTTAACTGTTGGCATTAATACCTCAAGCCCTTGCCCTTGCAGCAAGAAATAATGGAGTGAGTTTATTGTCGCAACCAAGGCATGATGCTGCTCATCAATAATACCTTCATCTTGAACAAATGAATCTTGCCAAATAATATATAAATTTGTAGCCATATATTTAGACCCTTTAATAGAATAACTATATATGATTGAGGTCTATAAGGCCAGAGTGAAGCCCGTTACTATCAGTACAGATTGGTTTAGGAACTTAAGAAAATTTTATTCTAAATAGCTCTTTGGCATCATCTTCAATGTCTTGATAGTCTGGCTCGCTCAAACCTAAGTGACCTAAAACAGATTCTTTGGCTAAAAACCACTCGGCATCATCTGTCATGAATTTGAATTGGCTTAACGCATTGCAAGCGATTTTAGCGAGTGCGAATAACTCTTTCTGTAAGTTGTCAGAATCAGTTGCTTCTAAAAAGTCGGTTTCATGGTGACGTAATATTAATTCACACAGGTTTTTGGGTAAATTCCATGAGCTGGCAATGAAATAGCCAAGCACAGCATGGTTTGTTTGGTAGCGATTTTCTTCAATATCGGTAAACAAGCTATCAGGATTAGCATTTGCTTCCATTAATACTTCTTTATAGTCAGCATACTTCATCGCCATCAATGGAATGCCACAATCTCTAAATAAGCCAAATGCGTAAGCATCTTCGAGTGGACAATTATCTTTTAAATTTAACTGTTCTAACAGAATCGCCATCATATTGGCTGTTTCCATTGCGGTATCCCAATACTTTTCATTGGAGATAGAGGATTTGCCATTAAATGTATTTTGCAGTTGGAAAAAAGACGCTATATTGGTGATGTTATCCGTACCAAGCATAATGACGCTTTGTTTAATATCTACAATGCTTCGATTTAAACCAAAAATAGGCGAATTGATGGTTTTAAGTATATAGGCGGAAAGTGCCACATCTTTGGCGATCACCTCGGCAAAGGCATTAGGAGAGGGTTCAGGCTTTGCTTGTTCGTCTTGTAATTCAGCTAAAATTTGCGGTTTGACAGGAATTTGGAAACCACGAGTAATCTTTTTAGCTTTTTCCTGGTCGATATCAAACATGAAATGAATACCTAGCCTTTGCTTAATAAGAACGATTCTATTTTTACAGAAATAGAGTGTTAATACAATTGATACAGATCAATAATGTAAAAAATTAGACGGTACTAATAAACCCTAAAATTATAACTAGTTTTTCAGCTTCTTGTGTCTCAAATTATAGCTGTGATATAGAGCTACAAGTGACCTTTTTTTATTACTTGTGAAACGGTTGCAAAGACGACTGGGTCAAATTCGTGGGACATTTCATTAGCCATGATAGCGAGTGTTTTTTCAGCGCTGACCGGATCTCGATAAGGACGGCGTGAACTGAGGGCATCAAATACATCGATAACCGTGATGATGCGTGAAGCGAGGGGGATTTCTTCGCCTTTTATTCCATAAGGATAGCCTGAGCCATCATAGTGTTCATGGTGATGGAGAATGATATCTGCAATCTCTTGGCTTTGAGGCACATCAAGTTTCTCTACAATACTGGCGCCCACGATGGCATGGGTTTTCATCTGCTGATATTGTTCATCAGTCAGTTTGTTGGGACTGAGTAGGATCTCGTCAGGAATGCCTATTTTACCGATATCATGAAATATAGCAGCTGTTTCTAGTTGGAGTAGGGATTCTTTATCAAAGCCGAAGTGCTGGCCTGTTGCAACAGCAAGGTGTCGTACTCGTTCACAATGATTTTGTGTATATTCATCACGGTGTTTGAGCGCGGCTTGAAGGGCCACACCGATTTTGCATGAAATGTTCAGTGTTTGATTGTCTGACATGGCTACCCTACCAAAAATGGAGATACACTGTACCTTTAATCCGTCTCATTGTATATAAATAACGGTGAGTGAGGGCAGGTGTTGGAGCTTGATGACTTAAAGGCAAGCGGTGAGTATTTTTTTACTTTTATCCAAATCAATATCACTATGTTCACCTAATTGAGTCAGGCCATGTTGTTCTAGTTGTTCGATCATGGCAGGAATGTCAGCATGACTAATTTGATAATCTTTTAAGTAAGTACGAATGCCCATCTGTTCAAAGAAGTCACGCGTCTTGCTGATGGCAAGATCGATACGCTGAGCATCATCCCCTTCTGTTATCTGCCAGACACGTTTACCATATTGGAGTAACTTGTCGTGTTTTTGTACACGTTGTTCGTCCATTATGCTGGGTAGAATGATCGCTAATGTTTGAGCATGATCAAGCCCGTGTAATGCGGTGAGCTCATGACCTATCATATGGGTTGCCCAGTCTTGGGGAACGCCTGCACCAATTAAACCATTAAGTGCTTGTGTTGCTGTCCACATAAAGTTGGCTTGTAAGTCATAGTCATCAGGCTGTTTGAGTAAGTCAGGACCAATTTCAATTAAGGTGGTTAATAAACCTTCTGCAAAACGATCTTGTACCCGAGCATTGACTGGATAAGTGAGGTATTGTTCCATAATATGAGTAAATGCATCGACCACCCCATTGGCTAGTTGGCGTGCAGGTAAGGTAGCCACTTTAGTTGGATCGAGTACTGAAAATTGCGGATAAACAAGCGGGCTGCTAAAGGCCATTTTTTCATGTGTTTCATAACGAGTAATAACGGAGTTTTTATTCATTTCTGAGCCAGTAGCAGCTAGGGTTAGTACCGAGGCAAAGGGCAGTGCTTGACTGATATTAGCAGCCTTATTGATCAGTATGTCTTGCCAGGCATCGCCCTCAGATGAGACGGCTAAGGCGATAAATTTAACGCCATCAATGACCGAGCCACCACCTACGGCAACTAAATAATCAAGCTGGTTTTTTTTGACTTGAACGACGGCTTGCATCAAGGTGCTGTAACTAGGATTAGCTTGAATACCACCAAATTGCTCGACGTGGCGCTTGCCTAATGCTGACATTACTTCATCCAGCGTGCCATATTTGCGAGCACTCTCGCCGCCATAAAGCACTAAGACACGTGCCTTTTGGGGGATAAAGTCTGTCATCTTAGCAATGGTATTTTGACCAAATAAAATTCGAGTCGGGTTATAAAAATCAAAATTATTCACAATGAGATCCTCTGAAAAGCGCTGTGTCGATGGCTTATTTAATCACTAGATTTAATAATAGCTAAGTCAGGGCATTAAGTCATTAAGCATGGCGTGGAAAAGTATTTATCGAGGCAAGATAAAGTCAGAATGCCGATAGCGTGAGTAAAAGAAAAACGCTACTTTTATATTTTTTTCAGCATAGGGGCGGGAATATAATCAAATTCTAATATTGTATTGGGCTTAGTTGTTATAGTTATAAAGATGGGTGAACAAAATGACAGAATATACGACTTTATCCGTAGCTGAAGAATCCTCTTTAACCTTTATGAGGGAGGAAGAAAAACTCGCTCGTGATGTCTATATGGTGCTGTATGAACAATGGGGTTTAAAGGTGTTCAATAATATCTCCCAATCAGAACAGTCCCATATGGATAGTGTGGCCACTATTATGGCTATTTATGATGTGGCGGATACAGCATCAAGTGAGGATGGTGTCTTTACCAATACTGACTTGCAAGACTTGTATCTACAATTGGTCTCAGATGGAGAGGCATCATTGATTGCGGCTTTAGAGGTGGGTGCTTTAATTGAAGAAGTGGATATTAACGATTTAAATAATGCTATTGAGACAGCGGATAATCCGGATGTTTTTTAAATCAGGACCCTCCCAAATAATAAGTAAGTCATCATTTATCCTGCTGTTTGGCCTTCAAGGTAAATAATTAGGTGAGATACAGTCAACTTTACAAACCAATGAACTTCAAGAACATTAGGGTTGTTGAGGCTCTTCATGGAGGTGTATCAATAATCAGCACCTTATCTATTCTTCTGTAATATTACACAGCACTTAATGCCTCTATGCTGGCGGTAAGTCAACCCAGAAGGTTGTGCCATGCCCTTTTCTGCTTTTTAAATCAATTTCCCCCCCCATCGCTTCAATCAAACGGCGAGAGATAACTAGGCCAAGTCCGGTTCCTTCTATTTCAACACCTTGTCCAACACGATTAAAAGGGACAAATAATTGTGCTTGTTGCTCTTCTGATAGCCCGATACCTGTATCTTTGACTCCAATGCGAATAAAGCCGTTATCTAAGACTTTACAGAGTATTGAAATGCTACCTTTTTGTTGATTGTATTTAATAGCATTGGAAAGTAGGTTGAGAAATACTTGCTGCAATCGTAAAGGATCTACATTTACAATTAGCTCATCTGGAATGGTGAAGTCTTGGATCTCAATAGCATTATCTTGGGCAGAAAAAGTCACCTGACTCACAGCGTTTGCAACGACTTTACTTAGCGATATGAGTTTAAGATCAAAATTCGTTTCACCGGCTTCAATTTTTGAGATATCAAGAATATCATCGATTAAATGCAGTAAATGTTCACCGGCATTTTTAATCTCGTTCATATCTTTTTTCTGATTCTCTGCTAGTGGTAACTCTGGGTCCATCATTAATAGCTGAGTAAAACCTAAGATAGAGTTGAGAGGTGTTCGTAATTCATGACTCATATGGGCAATAAACTGTGATTTTGCTGTATCTGCCGATTCTGCACGTTGTCGCTGTCTAAGCGACTCCATATAGAACTGTTTTCCGTTGATGAGGTTCCTGACCCGTGCGATTAACTCTTCTTCAATAAGTGGTTTAATAACATAATCACTCACACCAAGATAAAACAGTTCTATACGGCGAGAAATATCATCAAAGCCTGTAATGGCTAAAATAGGTACATCCCCTTTTTCATCATCCAGCCGACGAATTCGGTTGGTGAATGCCATTCCTGTCATGCCGCCTTCCAAAACAATATCGGTGATCACTAAATCATAGTCATGTTTTAGATAGGAGTCCCAGGCTTCCTCTGCAGTAGAAAAAGCATCAACAGTAAGTCCTTTTTCTATAAATACATTGGAGATAAATTGTCTTTGGGACAAGGTATCTTCTACATATAATACCCGTCCTGTCATCGCCTGTTGCTGTGATGTGAAGCGCTGAATAAAATTGATTAACTCAGAGACATCTTTTTTATGAAAGACTTCAGTGACACCTGAAGAGAGAGCATCAATATAAAGAGAATGGGCTTCTTCTGATGTAAGTAAAATAATGGGGGTATGTTTATAGTCTGGTAAGGCGCGAATAGATTGAGTCAACTCAATACCTTTGGCATCTTCCAAATACATTGAAACGCAGATAAAATCGATAGCATCTGACTCTAGTTTTTCCAGAGCTTGTTTTGCCGTCTGACAAATAACTGGCACCATGCCTGAATCAGAAAATATATCTTCCAATATTTCATGAAATAAAGTTGAATTATCAACGATTAAAACATTCATAATTGTGATGTGGCCATTAAATACTTGTTTAATAAATTGAGAAAATAAGGGAGATCAAGCGGTTTGGTGACATAATCATCAAATAAGCCTTCAGCTGATTGAATATCATGTTTCATGGCTGATGCAGTGAGTGCAATAATAGGCTTGGTTTTATAGTCATCCATCTGCCGTAATTGTTGGGTTAATTCTTTACCGTCTATTCCTGGCAAGTGAATATCCATTAAAATCAAATCAAAGTCATGTTCTAAGGTGCTTTCCAGTCCAAGCTCACCTGTCTCAACCATATGTAATGTATGAGGTAGTCTGTCAAAAACAGATTGCATTAATCGTCTGTTTGCAGGGTTATCCTCGACATAAAGCACATGCTTGCCTTTCGCTTCTAACATTGTTTCCTCTGCGCTCTGTTCTGGCGCCTTAATACCGTCAACGACCACTTTTTCTGCTAGAGGCAATTCAACCCAAAAAGTTGAACCTTCTCCTTCAACACTATCAAAGCCTATCACCCCATCCATTAGCTCAACTATATTTTTAGTAACAACAAGACCAATCCCCGTCCCTTCAATGGCAGATGTTTCCAGCCCTAGTCGGTTAAAGGCTCCAAACACTTTATCTTGTTTATGTTTAGGAATACCGATACCGGTGTCAACAATATTAAGCTTGATGGTATTGTGTTTTGTACTGGCCCAATTAATAGTCACAGTGCCCTTTTGCGAATTATATTTAACGGCGTTACTAATGAGGTTAATCAGCACTTGTTTAAGCTTAGTGTGATCAGCGTAAACCATCATGTCTTGTTTGGACTCAATATTAAGCTGAATATGAGCTTTATTTGCTATAGGTGACATTAATGATTCAACATCTGCCATCAATTCAATGAGATGAATAGGTTCAAGAGAAACATCTAGCTTTCCTGCTTCAATAGCCGATAATTCTAATACATCATTGACAAGATTTAACAGGTGATTCCCGCTAGATAAAATGTAATCAATATTTTCTTTTTGATCTTCAGTTAGAGGATTTTGTTTATCACCTTCTAATAACTGGCCAAAACCTAAGATGGCATTAAGTGGTGTTCTCAATTCATGGCTCATTGAGGATAAAAATTCAGATTTAGCTTTATTAGCCTTTATCGCTTCATCTCTAACGTTTTCATTCTCAACTATCAATTGCTTTAATAATGAAATGTCATTCCATGACGATTGAATCGCTTTTTTGCCTTGGTAGTCCATCAAGGTTATTGAGATATCTGTCCAAAAAAGAGTGCCATCTCGCTTTTTATGCATCCACTCAAAGCTATGTTCACCATCACGTAAACAGATAGCAATAATTTCTTGTGACTTTATCGAGGATAGTTGTCCGTCTGGTTGATATTCAGGAGATAATTCGACAGGATTTATCATTAAGTCGGCTTTAGAGTCATAACCCATCATACGAACAACTTTTTCATTGCACTCAATGAATCGACCCGTCTCTAAATCTAATAATGAAAGACCATTACTCGATTTTTCAAATAAGGTTTCATAACGTTGTTTTTCTTGTTGATGCTGTATTTCTAATTCTTTGATTTGAGTAATATCGGTACGTATAGCAATATACTGTTCTGGTTTGCCTTGTTCATTCAGTTGAGGGACTAAGGTGGATGACACCCAATACAGTGAACCATCTTTGGCTTTATTTTGTATCTCGCCATGCCAAATATGGCCGTTGGCAATTGTTTTCCACATCTCTTTGAAAAAAGAATCTGGGTGAAAAGAAGATTTCACTAGTCGGTGATTTTGTCCGATTAATTCATGTTGAGTATATTGACTGATGTGTTCAAACTTTTCATTAATGTAAGTAATTGCCCCTTTTACATCGGTGATGCTAACAATAGCGTGTTGATTAAGTGCATTTTGTTGAAAGACAAGTTGAGCGCCTTTACTTTGCAGTTCTGCTGTTTTATCTTCTACTAGAGCTTCTAGGTCAGTTTTGTATTTATGTCGTTCACTCTCAGCTTGCTTTCGTTGCGTAATGTCTTGATGAGTCCCACAAATGCGGAGAGGCTTATGTGTATTACTATCGTATTCAACAACGGCACCTGAGCCTTGGATCCAGACCCAGTGGCCCTCGCTATGTTGCATTCTGAATTCAGCAACATAATTTTCTTTAGCGTGAATACTTTCTTCAACAACTTCAATGATACGTTGTTTATCATCAGGGTGAATTAGCTGCTCCCAATCACTTATATGGTTTTGAATATCGTTTCTAGATAGGCCGAGCATCGATAGCCAACGGTCATTAACAGTGTGTCCTCCTGTTTTATAGTCCCAATCCCAATAACCTAGCTCGGCGCCATGAATGACATTTTGCAGTTGCTCCTCAGTCTGTCGGCGATTTTTTTCTAATATGGCTTGTGAACAGAGATCTGCTATTGAGCGAGCAAAATCTTCTTCCTCTCGGCTCCACTGTCTACTTTTTCCTATGTGTTCATGGCAAACAACCCCTTTCACCAGTCCATTAATGCGAATTGGCGTATCCATTAATGATGAAATATTTAAAGGTGTTAAATAATGTTCGCTGAATTCATTTGTTGATGGGTGAGTGTGAGCATCATCTGCCGAAATAAAACCTGAATCGTTAAGTGCCTGAAAATAGCGAGGATAGTCTTTAGATTCTAGCGTTATCAGTTCACTTGAAAATATTCCGCGATCATAAAGTGCTTTACAGGTCAGCACGGTATGCTCTTCGTTTAATAGCCAAACACTTACACGTGAAACATTTAGCTGCAATGCATCAGCGGTAATGATGCTTTTAAATGCACTGATTTTGTTTGTAAAATGCTCTTTTGCAAGTGCTAAAAGAACATTTTTACTCTTAATTAAATGTTGAGCCTGAATACGGGCTTGTTCCTCATTTTGCTTTAATTCAGTAATGTCGGTAGCAGTACCAATCAGCCCTATAATTGAATTATTGGCATCTCTTAGAGGCTGTTTTCTTATGATGTAATAACGGGTTTCACCTGTTATAGCGATGATATTCCGTTCTTCTTTCTCAATGGTTTTGCCGGTCTGAAAAACAATTTCATCATTTTCTATTACTTCAGTAGAGTGTTCTAAGGAAAAAAACTTAGAATCATCATGGCCAATAATTTCTTCTGAAGGATAACCAAACAGCTCACATACCATCTGATTTGCATAGGTATATTGCCCCTCTAGGTTTTTAGTAAAAATATACGTTCCTAGAGAATCTAATGTTGCTTGAAGCGCCTCAACTTGACTCTCAAGCCCATCCGTATTTTTGTCAGTATTACTACTCATTTTTTATCAGTAGCCCATCCGTATTTTTGTCAGAATTACTCCCCATTTTTTTATCAGCAGCCTATCTGAATTAATTTTTATAGGGGTAATAATAGCATAAAAAATAAGGACTATATTAATCGTCTAACCCCGTCCTAAAGGCAAGGGGGCTTAAGTCGCTTGGCCTATTCATCAATCCCTTAGCTTTGATAATAATAGCGAATACGAGGCTTGGTTTTATAGCTTGTTACAATACTTTATTTAAAACGGTGGCGGATGCCTTATTGTATAAACAAAAGATGCAAGCAGAGGTAGAGTCTTTATCGATTAAACGACGGTATTGAATTGTTCTAATCATGATTTAATGCACCGAGTTAGATATTAATCTCAAAGCCAGCTCAAAATAAAAAAAGCCCCAGCAGAATAAACTACTGGGGCTTTCATCGTTAGTGCCGAGGCCTTTCAGTCATCCTCTGCAAGCAAGAGGTTCTGATTTATGAATGAGTCAGAGCTCGTTTTTCCAGAGCTTCTATTCTAGCTTCTATGGGAGGATGTGAGGAGAACAATGCCATAATCCCACCTTTGTCATTAATACCAAATGCAGCCATTTGCTCAGGTAATGCTTCGGGTTCTACTTGTCCAAGACGTTTAAGTGCATTGATCATATTTTGATGCCCAGCCAAGTCTGCTCCACCTGTATCTGCAATAAATTCACGTTTTCTCGAAAAATACATCACAATGGTTGATGCAAGTATGGATAAAACAACCTGAGCAACCATTACTGTGACAAAGTAACCTATACCATGACCTTGATTGTTTTTTAAGATTACACGGTCTACAACATGTCCGACAAGCCGTGATAAAAAGACCACAAAGGTATTAACAACCCCTTGAATTAAAGCTAGAGTCACCATGTCACCATTGGCGATATGACTCATTTCATGGCCGACCACCGCTTCAATTTCTCCTTGAGACATTTCGTTTAATAAACCTTGAGACACGGCCATAAGGGCATTGTTTTTGCTGGCTCCAGTAGCGAAAGCATTCATTGCTGGCGAGGGGAAGATTGCCACTTCCGGCATTTTTATGCCGACAATTTTTGCCTGTTTTTCAACCGTGCTCACTAACCATTTCTCAATATTAGTTGTTGGGTTGGTTATGACGACGGCACCGGTCATACGTTTTGCCATCCATTTCGAAATAAGCAGTGAAATGAGTGAGCCACCAAAACCTATAACACCTGAAAGTATAACCAATGCCTGAATATTAAGATCGGAGCCATTTTCGGCTAATATGCTGTCAACACCCAGCAGCCTCAATGTAATACTAAGCACCACCATAATGGCAATATTAGTCATTATAAATAACATTATTCGTTTCATTGTTGTTCCTATTAGATGTTGAATAAATATGATCCTAGCATATTTATTACTATATGCAGATGAGCCATATCTCTATAAGTAACGCTGATGTAGCGCTAGTTTGTTCTAGCCGTAGATACCATTATATGAAGGAATCAAGACTAAATTTCCATGTCACTCAATAAAACAGTATTAAAGTACAGCGAGCCTCACACTGACACGTTCAACTTAGCCTTAATGGCGAGTCATTTGCGAGTTAGGCCTTTTTATTGAATATAAGTTCAAATATCAATCATAAAAAGCCCTAGTAGAATAAACTACTGAGGCTTTCATATTTTTCTTTTAAAAAATAGCTTTTATGTTTTTAGATTAAAATCAGACTGGTATGACAATGTTGATGCAAAAATTATTTAACTAGAGGCAGCTCAAACCAAAAAGTACTTCCCTCACCTTCAATGCTTTCAAAGCCGATACGACCATTCATTGCCTTAATAATGCGTTGAGTAATGGTGAGGCCAATACCCGTTCCTTCAATATTCGATGTTTCTTGTCCTAGACGAGAAAAAGCAGTAAAAAGTAGAGATTGTTTGTCTTGAGGGATTCCAACACCGGTGTCTGACACAGTGATTCTTAAGTAATTACCTTCTGAAGGAGGGCAATCTAAGGTGACTCTTCCGCCCGGTTTATTATATTTAATCGCATTACTTACTAGGTTTAGAATAACTTGTTTGAGTAGAAGTCTATCTGCTCTAACAATAAGTTCAGGGTGCCCCAGTAGCTGGAAGTTAACATTGGCCTTTTCAGCCTGTGATTCTAGAAGCGTCAAACACTCAGCGACTACTTCTGCCGGATGCACATCTTCAAGTGAGACTTCTAATTTACCTGCTTCTATTTTTGATAGCTCGAGGACTTGGTTGACAAGGTCTAACAGGTGCAATCCGCCATTATGAATGTATTGAACACTTTCTTGTTGAGATTTACTTAGTGGTGCATTGGGATCACTTTCTAATAGCTGCGTGAAGCCTAAAATAGCATTTAAAGGGGTTCTAAGTTCGTGGCTCATAGAGCTGAGAAACTCAGATTTTGCTTGATTTTCCAGGTCAGAACTCTTCTGTTTTGCTAGTGCAGCTTGTACACGAATTTCATTTTTATAAAAGTACAACACACCAATCAATCCCAAAGCCCAAACAAAAATATGAAACAGCATAAGGTTTTTAATAGCTAAAGATTGTTGTTCGTAATAAGGCGTCATTGAAATCGAAGTGGATAAGCCACCAAATATTTCTCCTTCTTTAATAGATATGCCGGCATGACATGCTAAACATTCGTTTTGAAGGTGAATGGGGCGAATTAAACGCATAACATCTTGCCCATTATCATCGATAACAAGCTCGTTTACCTTCTCAGCACCATTTGCCAGAGACTGTATTGCTTTGTTTTCCCAAGGATCAGTTTTATTTAAGGGGTTAACAGGTTGAGAGCTGACCATACGAGCCTTATCAAGGTGGCCACTTAGATAATTTTGTTCAAGATCTCGCAATAAATATGGAGTGTTAATTAAGGTGAGATTTATCCCTGAGAGAGTCGTTAGATCACGGTTAGAATCGTTTTCTAGAATGGGATTTGGTTGTATTGAATTATCGATTTTGACATAGATTCCACCATGGCTTGAAATCCACTTTCGGAACGCATTGGTTCTTTTATAAATCGTTTCTAATTTATTATTGGCTAGATTAACTGTAGAGTCAATCTCATGAAAATAATTCCAGCTAAATGATAAAGCTAAAAAGATAGTCCATAAAACAGCTTGAAAGAAAGCTGAGCGTATAAGGGGGGCACGTTCATTCATTAATATAGAATAGACCTATTTTTTTGACCTTAGAATAGCAGATCTGCCTAGAGAATGGCCAGTATTAGGCTCGCCGTAAATTATTTTATTGTAAGTGGTGATGATGCTTTCTATTCAAAACCCGCTCAATAAAAAATCCGAGCAGAATCAACACTAGTAATTAAACTATAGTGTGGCTAATTAGGATAAATACCGCTTATACTTTGGATTAATCTAATCGAGGTGAAATAATGAAACATCTTTTCCTTTTAACCATCCTATTGGCATTGTCAGCTTGCGACTCAGGTAGTAACAACGCTAAGACACCTGAGCAAATTCAAGCGGAAGTTGCGGCAAGTCAAAAGTCATTTAAAGAGAATCAGCAACGGATTGAGGCTGAAAACAAAGCGCGGCAAGCACGGCTTGTTGAACAACGAAGTTATATCAGTGTCCGATTTGTATCTGTCAATGAAGACTTTCTGGAAGTTGAATTAACAAATGAGCAGGCTAAAGACATTGATAATGTTGTAGGCTCTCTAGAGGTCATGGATAGCGATGGCAACATCGTCACAAGCATTGCACTAACCAACTGGGTACCTGGTGATATTTATTTGCCAAGTGGTGGTACAGCGCCAGCACGTAAAGGTCTTTCACTTGAGAGATCTGAAACACGGAATCAAATACTTGAACAGGCATCTGGATATAAATTCATCTACACCACACTTCGTATTCAGTTTGTCGGTGAAAATGAAATCAATTATCTGCCTCCCGCTTTACAGCCCAAGCAGGCAGTAATTAAGGAAGTTAAACCTATTAAACCTGTCAATCAGGTTAAGCCAGAAGCATGTGCAAGCAATCAAGTCAGCCTTGAAACAGAAGAAATATATTATCCAGGTCCGAAATGCGAACATATCGGGCGTAATATTGATTCTGAGCGCTTCAAGCTCGAGTATATCAATATGTGTAAGTCGGAACTGGGGATTACCACGCTGCTACAATCTACAGGGAAGGTTCAAGTCTCTTCCTGCATCTACGAAACTAAACGTCCTGGGCTAGTCTATAGAAAGCGGATTTGCTGTGATATTCCCGAATAGTTTCGAGTATAGACACTATGTATCAGGCCTGTCATTCTGCTTGAGCGGGCCCCCACGCCACTAGTTTAATGGCTAGAGAATCAACTACTGAGGCTTTCATATGGGCTAGTATCCGTTTACTTTTTCCGGAGTGATTTTATTTCCTCACTGGTCAGGAATGATACTCTTGATTTTCTACGGTTTTTCTGGCGACGGTCACCTAATCTGAGGGGGATTAAAGCCTGTTCATCAAGATTACGTAATTGTCTTATTTTTTCTATTGAGGCAAATACGGGTTTGCCGTTTCTTCGTTTGTCACCACGCCTTTCTGATTGTCTTCGGGGAACTGCTTCATATTCAATATTATTTTCATCAAAGCCTAATGTAGGCTTCCTTGTCACTTTCAACTAATTTCAACTCCAGAACTATAAAATTGGAAACGCACTCTATTTAGCTGACTAAGTGTATCGATGGCAGACTAATGGCGTTGCTAAAATTTGAACCAATAAAAAAGCCCCAGCAGACTAATCTACTGAGGCTCTCATATTTTGGTACCTAGGGCCGGAATCGAACCGGCACGCCCGTGAAGGCGAGGGATTTTAAGTCCCTTGTGTCTACCAATTTCACCACCCAGGCATCCGAGTATTATAACCGAGGTTTTATTCTGTTTTCAAAGTTTTATTACTAATTTTTTTATGGCCTTATCTATCGAGCGTTTACATAAGCAAAAATTAGCGTGATTTATAGCGGTTTTTTGCTGGTCTTAGTCAACGCTTTCACCTTGTTTTTATTGATAATATTTCGATCAACTTCATTATGAGTACACTATGTTAGGTGACGAAATTTTCTTCTGAGAAAGAAAATGATAACGCGGATATTATTTTCATGTTCTTGGGTGCAAGCTATAGCCTATGCGGTAATAAGAGCGCTAACGGGTTTGTTTTTGTGTCGCATTGTATGGCCTTATTACTATTTAATATAGATATATGGCTTAAATTACCTTGGAAAAGTGTTTGGCTTCTTTTTGCTGCATATAAAAGTCAAACACCATGCAGATATTTCGAATAAGTAAGTGCCCGGCGGGAAGTACTTCAATTTTTTCATTGTCGTAGCGAAGTAGACCATCTTGTGAAAATTGCTCTAACTTGGGTAGAACGTCGGCGAAATAGTGGTTAAATGTGATGTTGAGTTCTTTTTCTATCGATTTGATATCAAGTGAGAAGTGACAGATTAAACGGGTGATAACCACACGGCGAATTTTGTCATCATCATTGAGAGTGAAGCCACGGAAAACAGGGAGTTCGTCATTATTAATGCTGTTGGCATAGTCTTCTAAAGTACGTTGGTTTTGTGAGTACGAGTCACCCACGCTGCCGATAGAGGTGACACCGAGGCCAATTAAATCACATTCAGAATGGGTCGAATAACCTTGGAAGTTACGATAAAGTTTGTTTTCACGTTGGGCGATAGCGAGATCGTCATCCGGTTTGGCAAAGTGATCCATACCAATATAAACATAACCTGCAGCCGTTAATTGTTCGATTGAGCGCTGTAGTATTTCGAGTTTAACTTCTGGCAGAGGTAGGTCTTCATCTTTCATTTGACGCTGAACTTTAAATAACTCGGGCATATGAGCATAGTTAAAAACAGATAAACGATCAGGTTCAACTGCAATAATTTTATCTAATGTTTCAGAAAAGCTTTCAGGTGTTTGATGAGGTAGGCCATATATAAGATCGAGGCTGATGGATCTAAAGCCTGTGTCACGAGCAGCATCAATGACGGCAAAGGTTTCTTCTTCACTCTGAATTCGGTTAACAGCTTTTTGCACAGTTGGGTTAAAGTCTTGCACACCCAAACTTAAGCGGTTGAAGCCAATTTCTCGTAATACTTTAATTGTTTCAGGATCCGCTTCTCGGGGGTCAACCTCGATAGAATATTCACCGCTAGTATCATCTGCAAGGTTGAAGTGCTGGCGGGTGACAGCCATCAGTTCACGCATTTGATCATGGCTTATAAAGGTGGGTGTGCCGCCGCCCCAATGCAGTTGCTCGACAACACGATTGGAATCAAACAAGGCACCTTGCATAGCAATCTCTTTATGTAGATTAGCTAAATACGGTTCAGAATGTTTACGATTTTTGGTGATAATTTTATTGCAGGCACAATAAAAACAAACAGTGTCACAAAAGGGTAGGTGAAAATATAAAGACAGTGGGCCGCCACGTTGATTTGAGATGGCAACTTGTTCTCTATAGCTATCTGGACCAAAACTTTCGTTGAATTCAACTGCGGTTGGATAAGAGGTATATCGTGGACCTGCTTTGTCATAGCGTTTGATTAGATCGAGGTCAAAAGTAACTGTTTGTTCCAAAGCGGTATATTCCTATACGTGTAGTAGGTAGTGAGGCCTATTATAGCCCGCCTGAGTAATGAGTATCAGGCGAATTGACGATAAATTGATACAGATCAAACAGTAAAGCGGTGTTCGAGTTCAGGAAATTCACGTAAGTGTTCATGATGAGATTTAATAATAGGTAGTACTTCTTCGGGCGTATCGACTATATAAAATAGATCTAAATCTTCTTCTGAAATGCAGCCTAATTCAAGCACTTGATCTTTCAGCCAGTCAATCAAACCACTCCAATATTTTGTTCCGTATAAGATAACGGGAAAATGACGAATCTTTTGTGTTTGTATTAAGGTGAGTGATTCAAAGAATTCATCTAAAGTACCAAACCCACCCGGAAAGACAACATAAGCCATCGAATATTTAACAAACATGAGTTTACGAACGAAGAAATATCTAAAAGTAAGACTAATATCTTGGGTGGGATTAGGAGTTTGTTCATGTGGTAGGGCTATATTTAAGCCAACAGATAGGCCTCCTTGTTGATAGGCACCTTTATTGGCTGCTTCCATAATACTGGGGCCGCCACCACTAATGACCGAAAATTTTGCATGCGATAAATTTTGAGCCACTGTAATGGCATCTTGATAATAATGTGATTGTGTTGGCAGGCGAGCACTACCAAATATGGATACAGCTGGACCAAGATTATTAAGGGTTTCTATCCCGTCAATGAGTTCTGCTTGAATACGAAATACACGCCATGCTTCTGATGTTTTTAAATCTTCCACGTTATGCCTTTAATTTAGCTTAGTAAGAATGAAGATAAAGAAAATGTCGAGTGAATGCAAATAGGTGTAAAAAGTCATCAACATCATGGTATTAATACGCGTTCTTTCAGGCCGAACAATTCAGTTATCGCGCTATCTGAGGTATGATGGCGGATTATATTGATTCTTTTGGTGCATTTTTATGAAGGTTTTGGTCATTGGCGGTGGTGGTCGCGAACATGCTTTGGCATGGAAATTAATTCAGTCGCCACGCTGTTCACAGGTTTTTGTTGCTCCCGGCAACCCAGGCAGTCTGAATGAACCGGGCATCGAAAATGTTGCTATTGCTGTTGAAGATACGGATGCTTTAGTTGCTTTTGCACAAGAGAATGCTATTGGTTTAACTGTTGTTGGTCCTGAAGTGCCACTCGTTATGGGTGTTGTAGATGCTTTCGAAAAAGAAGGTTTACGATGTTTTGGTCCTTCACAAGCTGCTGCGCAGTTAGAAGCCTCTAAGAGTTTTACCAAAGACTTTTTAGCCCGCCATAAAATTCCAACAGCCGATTACGATGTTTTTACCGACGTTGCTCCTGCCGTGGAGTATATTAAAAAGCAAGGCGCACCTATTGTGGTTAAAGCTGATGGTTTAGCCGCAGGTAAAGGTGTTATCGTTGCGATGACTGAGCAGCAGGCGATTGATGCAGTTGAAGATATGTTGTCAGGCAATGCGTTTGGTGATGCCGGCAGCCGAGTAGTCATTGAAGAATTCATGACGGGTGAAGAGGCCAGTTTTATTGTGATGGTCGATGGCAAAAATATTTTACCGTTAGCGACATCACAAGATCATAAAGCACGTGACAATGGCGACCAAGGGCCTAATACCGGTGGTATGGGCGCCTATTCTCCTGCCCCAGTTGTGACGGCTGAAATTCATGACCGTATTATGGCTGAAGTGATTGTGCCAACGGTTGAAGGTATGGCTGCTGATGGTCGATCTTATACTGGTTTCTTATATGCAGGCTTAATGATTGATGATAGCGGTACCCCTCGCGTTGTTGAATATAACTGTCGTTTTGGTGATCCTGAAACACAGCCGATTATGATGCGCCTGCAATCTGATTTGATTGAGTTATGTGAAGCTGCATTGGATGGCAAATTAGACACAGTAGAAGCGCAATGGGATTCACGTGCGGCCGTAGGTGTTGTTTTGGCTGCTGGTGGTTATCCTGATGCTTACCAGAAAGGCGATGTTATCTCCGGTTTAGATAGCGGTGATGGTATCAATACAAAAATATTTCATGCCGGAACATCGTTAAAAGATGGTAAGGTAGTCACCGCTGGTGGACGAGTATTATGTGCAACGGCATTGGGTGAAACCGTCCGTGATGCACAACAGAAAGCCTATGAAACACTAAGTAATGTTGATTGGAATAATAAATATTTTCGTACCGACATTGCCTATCGAGCTATCGCAAGAGAAGAAGCGAAATAATTTTAACACTAAGATTTAAGGAGTTTGGCTGATGTCTGTAGCCCATCCGATTATTGCTGTGACCGGTTCATCTGGCGCAGGAACATCAACTGTTAAGCATGCTTTTGAAGATATTTTTCGTCGGGGCGGGATAAAACCTGTTGTTGTCGAAGGTGATAGCTTTCATAGATATGATCGTCAAGGCATGCGTATAGCCGTTGCTGAAGCTGCAGAAAAAGGGCAAATACTGACTCATTTTGGGCCTGATGGAAACTGTCTTGATGGTTTAGAACGCTTATTTCAGAACTATTCTGAGACAGGTAAAGGAGAGAGACGATTTTATATTCACAGTGATGCTGAGGGTATTCCTTTCAATCAACCTGCAGGGACATTTACGCCATGGGAAGAGATTGACGGCAATAGTGATCTATTGTTTTATGAAGGACTTCATGGCGGTATCGTGACAGATGAGGTTAATATCGCACAATTTACCGACTTATTAATCGGTGTTGTACCCGTTATTAATTTGGAATGGATTCAAAAAATAAAACGTGACTGTACGAATCGTGGTTATTCTTCAGAAGCGGTAGTTGATATTATTTTGAAGCGTATGCCGGATTACATTCATCACATTACACCTCAATTTTCTCGCTCAGATATCAATTTCCAACGTGTTCCATTGATTGATACATCAAATCCATTTGTGATGCGTGAAATTCCTACTCCAGATGAAAGTTTGGTTGTTATTCGTTTTAAAGATCCTTCAAAGGCTGATTTTCCATACTACTTAAGTATGTTGAAAGATTCATTTATGTCTCGTCCGAATAACCTTGTTATACCTGCGGTTAAAATGGGCTTAGCAATGGAAATTATTTTGACACCATTTATCGAAGAAATGATGCTTAAAAAGCGCCAACGTAGTTAATTTTGGTTCTATCTTCTTTTAAATGTAGAGATACCGCTTCGGCGGTATTTCTGTTTTAAAACTCCATGAACTGTGGTCTAGAGTAGAAAATAATGAGTAACTGGCGAATTAGACAAGCCGTAACAGCATTAAATAATGGTGGGGTAATTGCCTATCCTACAGAAGCCGTATTTGGCTTAGGTTGTGATCCTTGGAATATGCAGGCTGTACAACGTTTATTGGCTATTAAACAACGATCGTGGCACAAAGGCTTGATCATCGTTGCTGCTGATTTTAATCAATTACACGATTTTATTGCTCCAGTTTCAGCTGAAATATTAAAAGAGCTAGAGTTGACATGGCCAGGGCCTGTAACATGGTTATTGCCAGTGAACACTAACTTGCCGGTATATTTATCAGGTATTCATGACTCTATTGCCGTACGGGTAACAGCACACCGACAAACAGCCGAATTATGTCGCGCCTTTGGTGGTGCAATCGTGTCAACAAGTGCTAATGTGGCGGGTGCTCGACCAGCAAAAACGATTAGACAGATGCATTGGAATATGACAAATATTGATGCCATCGTTCCGGGGCAATGTGTCGGTTCAAGCAAGCCAAGCGAAATAAGAGATGCATTAACAGGAGAGCAAATACGATGAGTCAGCCGGATATTCAAGCTGTTCGAGCCTATTTTATGGATCTGCAAGATCGTATTTGTCAGCAATTAGAAGCCGCTGATGGTGGCGCAAAGTTTATAGAAGACGAATGGCAGCGTGAAGGTTCTGGCGGAGGTGGTGGTCGTACTCGTGTATTAAGCAATGGCACGGTGTTTGAACAAGGTGGGGTCAACTTTTCACAAGTAACCGGTGATAGTTTGCCACCTTCAGCAACAGCAAGCCGACCAGAGTTAGCTGGACGTCACTTTGAAGCGCTTGGTGTTTCTCTCGTCATTCACCCTCATAATCCTTATATCCCAACATCGCATGCTAATGTACGTTTTTTCCTTGCTGAAAAAGAAGGCGAAGAACCTATTTGGTGGTTTGGTGGTGGTTATGATTTAACGCCATATTATGGTTTTGAAGAAGATGTAGTGGCATGGCATCAAACTGCAAAATCAGCTTGTGATCCTTTTGGTGACAACGTTTATGCAGATTATAAAAAATGGTGTGATGACTACTTTTATTTAAAACATCGTAATGAACCACGAGGTGTGGGTGGTCTATTTTTTGATGATTTAAATGAAGGTGGTTTTGAACGCTGCTTTAATTTGATGAAGAGTGTGGGAGACAGTTATACTTCAGCCTATCTACCTATTGTGCAAAAACGAAAAGACATTGAATTTGGTGAACGTGAACGCGACTTCCAGCTTTATCGTCGCGGCCGTTATGTCGAATTTAACCTTGTTTATGATCGCGGCACCTTGTTTGGTTTACAATCAGGTGGTCGAACAGAATCTATATTAATGTCATTACCACCGCTGGTGAAATGGCAATATAATTGGCAAGCGGAAGCGGGCTCTGCTGAAGAGACCTTATATCAACAATTTCTTAAACCACGTAATTGGCTAAATTTATAATGAAAGAAAAAAGATTAAAAGGCAAAATCAAGTACTGGAATGGCAGAAAAGGCTTTGGTTTTATTGCACCAGATAATGGCGATGAGCAAATATTTGTTCATATTAAAGCCTTCATGGTTCGTAAAGGTAAGCCGGTTATTGGCCAAGAAGTCACTTATACCCTCTCAGAAGATGATCAAGGTCGCTCACGCGCCGATCAGGTGATGAATGCTGAAGATGATGTGGCGACAGGCAAACAATCATCAACAATCATCATTGTAGCTATTATTGTTATCGCTGTGATTGCTGTATCAGCCTTTTTGTGGGCATAGTCTTAGCTGTCACTATTGCATTAAGTGTCATCACGTTTATTTTATATGCCGTTGATAAATCTGCGGCGATAAAAAATAGGCAACGACTATCTGAACGAAGTTTGCACATTGCTTCATTATTAGGCGGCTGGCCAGGAGCACTGCTTGCTCAGAAACTATTACGCCATAAAACTCAGAAGCAGCCTTTTCGCTCTGTGTTCTGGCTAACGGTAATCGTTAATATTGTGGTGATTCAACTTGCCAGCAGAGTCATTCCCATTGGAGTATTCACTAGCTAATTAGCCTTCATTGGCCAATGAGGCAAGTTGATCAGCTTGATATTCATTAATCAAAGGTTCGATCACTTGCTCAAGATCGCCGCCCATAATTTCAGCTAATTTATATAAAGTCAGATTGATTCGGTGATCTGATACCCGGCCTTGTGGATAGTTATAAGTACGAATACGTTCACTACGATCACCACTTCCCACTTGTAATTTTCGTGTTTCAGCTTGTTCAGAGTCAATCTTATCTTGTTGTTCAGACATGATTCGAGATTGTAATACTGACATCGCTTGAGCACGGTTTTTATGCTGAGAACGTTGTTCCTGACATTCCACCACAATACCGGTAGGTAAATGGGTGATACGAATGGCTGAATCCGTTTTATTAACATGCTGACCACCGGCACCTGATGCACGGAAAGTATCAACACGTAAATCAGAGGGGTTGATATCAATTTGGTCGAGTTCGTCTGCTTCAGGCATGATGGCAACCGTACACGCTGAGGTATGTACACGCCCTTGTGATTCTGTTTCAGGCACACGTTGAACACGATGGCCACCCGATTCAAACTTCAATCGTGAATAGGCGCCTTCACCGACAATACGCAGAATAACTTCTTTATAACCACCGACTTCACTTTCTTGTAGGTTAATAATTTCGACACCCCAGCGACGACCTTCAGCATAACGGCTGTACATTCGGTATAAATCACCAGCAAACAAAGCAGCTTCATCACCACCGGCACCGGCTCTAATTTCTATAAATAGATTACGTTTATCATTAGGATCTTTGGGCAGCAGCAATTTTTGTAGTGTGAGCTCTAATGCTTGTTCAGACGCTTGTGCATCATTTAACTCTTCTTTAGCCATTTCGCGAATTTCTTTATCGTCTTCTTTGAGCATGGCTTTGGCATCATCAATCGCGACAAGACTATTTTTGTACTGGGTAAAGTTAACTACAATAGGCTCTAATTGAGCGTATTCCTGTGACAATTCTCGAAACTTATTTTGATCGGCCATGGTTTCAGGTTCAGCCAATAAGCCGGCAATTTCTTCATGACGTTCAATGAGTGTTTCTAATTTATGTTTTATAGACTCTTTCACGGTTTAAGCTACCTTAATCCTTAATGTTAAAGAGGCTGCGTGCCGCTTCAATCAAGTTATTATCTGTATTAAAGCCAGATTGACGCAACTGTCTGCTTGGCTCATGGAGTAATTTTTTGGTTAGAGTTCGAGCCAGATCATTTAATACTTGTTCGGCTGGAACACCTTGTTCAATTTGTTTTTGTGCTTTCTCAAGTAGGTGCTCACTATCTGACTCTGCCCTTTCACGTATTGCTTTTATAACTGGTACGGCATCTTGCGTGCGCAGCCATGCAACAAAATGTTCAAGCTGAGTATCAATGATTTCTTCTGCTTGTAGGGCGGCATCTCGTCGAGATTGTAAGTTTTCTTCAATGATATCGTGCAGGTCATCGACACAATAAAGATAGACATCTTCTAATGTGCCTACTTCTGCTTCAATATCACGAGGTACTGCAATATCAACCATAAAGATAGGTTTGCGTTTACGTTGTTTGAGAGCACGTTCGACGGTGCCTTTACCTAAAATAGGTAATTGACTGGCGGTGGAACTCATTACAATATCTGCTTCGGCTAAGTGATTTGGCATTTCACTGAGGCTGATGGCGTAACCATTAACTTGCTCAGCTAAGGCGTGAGCACGCTCAATGGTACGATTGGCAATAATAATTCGTCCTACACCGTTATCATAAAGATGACGGGCGGCTAATTCGATGGTTTCACCGGCGCCAATTAATAGCGCAGTTGAATCAGCAAGGTTGGAAAAAATCTGCTTTGCTAGACTGACTGCTGCAAAGGCCACTGAAACGGGACTACTGCCAATCGCAGTATCGGTGCGAACCTGTTTGGCAACCGTGAAAGAGTGTTGAAATAGTCGGCCTAAAGATTTACCTACTGCTTTTGCATGTAAGGCTTGGCTATATGCTGTCTTTATTTGACCTAATATTTGCGGTTCACCGAGAACCATAGAATCTAAGCCGCAGGCAACACGTAATAAGTGTCGAATGGTATCGTGATCTTGGTGAGAATAGATAAATTCGTTTAAAGATTCCGCGGGCTGCTGGTGAAAGTCATGCAGCCATTCACAGACCTTATCATCATGATCATCAGCAATATGACAATAAATTTCTGTACGATTACAGGTAGAGATAATGACCGCTTCAACAACACCAGAACACTGCTGTAGCGAAGCCAGCGCAGCAGGAAGCACCTCTGCATTGAAGGCTATCTGTTCCCGAACATGAACGGGTGCAGTATTGTGGTTAATGCCGTAGGTGACAAGTTGCATAAGTTATTGGTGATAAGTCGTGGTTAAAATGCTGGTAAACTCTACAGCCATTGTTAAATTATTGTCAGATTGTTCAGGAGAATGAGCTATTCTAACAAAATCAATCGATCAGGTCGTTTTATTATGGATTTATCATTTGTAGGTTGGGGAAGTGTTTACTGTTTGCTGCGTAAAATGAGCGTGTTTGGTGTACTCATTTTTTTGTCAGCGTGTGCATCAACGCAGCCAGTCGTCGAACAAGAAACTACTTCTGTAGCGCCTGTTAGCGATGAGCAAGCCACTGCCGAGCCTGTTGTTATCCCATCATTACCGCTAACGTCTGAATTGGTTTATTATATTTTAATGGCTGAAGTTGCTGGCCAGCGAGGGCAAATTGCTGTCGCCGCAGAGCTATATAATAAAGCTGCGAATACAGTTGATTCAGCTGCTGTGGCGAGTCGTTCTACACAGGTTGCAAATTTTACCCGCGATAAAGCGCGCATTAATCGCGCATTAAAGCGCTGGCTTGAAGTTGATCCTGACGATGCGGATGTCTATATCATGCAAGCGCCATATCAAATGATGGCAGGGGAGTTTGATAGCGTAACGAAGTCACTTGATAAGGCATTGAGTTTAGCACCTGAAAAATCACAACAATTTTTAGCTCAAGTGGCAGATAATTTGAGTGAGTTGGCTAGCCCAGAGCAAGCATTAACGGTGATGAAGCAACTGCAACTATATCAGCAGCAAGATGCTGATGTTTTATTTATTTATGCGCGCCTGACTAAATTTTATCAACAATATGATAATGCCCTGATCGCCGTAAATTTAGTATTAGAGCAGCAGCCTGAGCGTGAAGATGCGCAGATTTTAAAAGCAGAAGTTCTACAACGCTTAGACCAAGGTAAGCAGGCCTTAGCAGTGCTCAAAAAACAGGCGTTAAAAAACGATGCTAGTGACGATTTACGTTTTGCTTATGCCAAATTGCTCGGTGAAAATAATAGAACGGATCAGGCCCGCGAACTGTTTCAGCAGCTTCATCAAGATAAACCGAAAAATGAAGAAATTTTATTTGCCCTCGGTTTATTAGGTTTAGAAGAAAAAGATGGCCAGCAAGCAAAGCAATATTTTAGCCAGCTGATTGCGTTGGGTGATAGTGGCAAACAAGCGTCTTATTTCATGGGCTTAGCAGAAGAACTCAATGAAGATGTAGATGCAGCGTTAATTTGGTTTACTTCTGTGCCTGCTGATAGTTCACGATTCCAGTCGGCACAGACGCATTATGTCAATTTGCTGGCTGAAAAAGGTGAGCTTGATAAGGCTCGCTTACATTTAAAACTATTACGCAAGGAACATCCTGATCGTACGGTGCAATATTATTTGTTCGAAGCGGCGTTTTTAAGGCAGCACGATCACAATCAGGCGGCATTTGATTTGTATAGTGAAGCCTTAGCTGGGTTTCCAAATAACGTTGAGCTATTGTATGGCCGTGCGATGACGGCAGAGTCATTACATCGCTTAAGTATATTAGAAGATGATTTACGCCAGATCCTGACACAAAATCCAAATAATGATGTTGTGCTTAATGCCTTAGGTTATACGCTGACAGATCGTACGGATCGCCATCAAGAAGCACTACAACTTATTGAAAAAGCATTAAGCATTAAACCTGGTGATGCGTTTTATCTGGATAGTTTGGGCTGGGTTTATTATCGGCTGGGTGATTTAGAGGCAGCAGAACGTTATTTAAAACAAGCCGTAGATATTCAAAATGATGCTGAATTTTTGGCTCATCTTGGTGAGGTATTATGGCAGCAAGATAAACAGACCGAAGCGAAAAAAGTGTGGCAGCAAGGTTTAAAACAAGCGCCGGATAATGAATTATTAAATGAAACGATGCGACGCTTTGGTGAATAAAAAATGTTAGGGCGTGCTTTTTTTATAAGCGTATTACTGATTGCAACAACGGCATGTGCACCGGTTTGGCAGACTAAGCCAAATACGAGCCCTGAATCATTATTTGCGGCACGATCAGTAAGTTTGACTCAGCTTGACCAGTGGCAAATAAAAGGTCGCGCGGTGATAACACAAGGGAGAGAAGCGTGGAATGTCGGTCTTAGTTGGCAGCAAAGTCAAGGTGTTTACCACATCAAACTTGAAGGGCCTTTTTCTCAGGGAGGCGTGAGTTTAGACGGCAATGGTGAGCAAGTTGTATTGACGCTGGCAACAGGTGAAAAGATCGCCTCAACGGAGCCTGAAGCACTTATATTAGAAACCGTTGGTTGGAATTTACCGGTCAGCGCATTACGTGATTGGGTACGAGGCTTGCCATATCAACAAAAGGCCATTACATCCGTTAGCTACAATGAAAAAGGCCAGATCACTCACCTTGTTCAACAAGGATGGGCCATTGATTTTTTACGTTATATGCCCTTTGATAGTCATTCTATGCCAGCAAAAATATTCATCAAACATCCAGATTTGAGTCTTCGCCTAGTGATTAGCCGTTGGAGTGAGCTTAAATGAGTCCTTGGTTATCGCCTGCAAAGATAAATTTGTTTCTGCATATCACTAGTCAGCGTGAAGATGGTTATCATAATCTACAAACAGCGTTTCAGTTTCTAGATTATTCCGATAGCTTAACGTTTGAAATTACATCAAACTCAGATATTCAGCTACTGACACCGATTGCCGGTGTTAATAATGAAGACAATTTGATTGTTCGCGCGGCAAAATTATTGCAACAGCAGGCTGGCATTGAACAAGGTGTAGACATTAGCTTAGATAAACGTTTACCAATGGGCGGTGGTTTAGGTGGTGGTAGTTCAAATGCAGCGACCACATTAGTGGCATTAAATAAACTGTGGAATTGTCAGCTGACAGATGATGAATTAGCTAAATTAGGGTTGAGTTTGGGCGCAGATGTACCAATATTTATCCATGGTTATGCAGCTTGGGCAGAAGGTGTCGGAGAACAGTTAACCGCTATAAACCCTGATGAACCGTGGTATGTCGTTATTGTTCCTGACTGCCACATATCGACAGCAAAAATATTTTCATCTCCGGAGTTGACACGAGACTGCACATCTATGACAATGGCCGGCTTCCTTTCGGGGGAAGGCAGAAATGTCTGTGAAGATGTAGTGATAAAACACTATCAAGCTGTTGCTGAGGCACTGGATTGGTTAGCACAATATGCCAAGACAAGGATGACAGGAACAGGTGCATGTGTATTTGCTGGCTTTAATAGTCAACAAAAAGCGCAGCAAGTACTTGATAGCATGCCAAGTGATTGGCAAGGGTTTATTGCTAAAGGCTGTAATAAGTCACCTCTTTACAATAATTGACTTCTTTAGTCAGAAAAAAGAAGCCAAGACGGACTGCAAAATGTTAAAATAAGTTTATCTGTTGGGGTATCGCCAAGCGGTAAGGCACAAGGTTTTGATCCTTGCATT
>ENA-ORXI01000052-ORXI01000052.1-sediment-metagenome-genome-assembly--contig:-NODE-52-length-72277-cov-31.389834_pt1 | contig 72277 bp, 64 predicted proteins | sample MGYA00237861_ERZ511468 | MGnify/ENA primary metagenome ERZ511468 (study PRJEB26299, sample SAMN06266213) | sediment metagenome | isolation source: Hudson Canyon methane seep mesocosm | place: USA:Hudson...
AGCGGCGTGAATTCCGACTGCGTATGCTTGGAATTGACCTGGGTTGCCAGTCTAGGCAGGTTTCGACCCAAAGCTGACATCATGCTCTGATGTCATCGAGCTAAAATGCATAAATAAAATGGCGCATTTGTTATGTCTGCTTACAGCGTTAAACGAGGTATTATTTGCTGTGAATTCTCGACATTTCAGTAGGTTAGTTCGGATATGCTACCAAATTTATTAGCCATAATAATTCATTCATCTTACACTGACTTACAGATGTCACTTAGAGCTTGAAAAACCTGAGAATATTAATAATAAGTTAGGGGAAGGCTTTGGCCTCTGATGTCATCAAATTTTAAGACAAAAGTGTTTTCATCTTTTAATAAACTGTTGCGCGCTCCAAATACCAAATACAGGATTCTAAATGAACAACGGAATTTTTATAAACAAAATAAATGTCAAAGAAGTCAGAAATATAAAAGAGTTTGACATTCCTCTGAGCGAATCCTCAAGAAAACACCTTATTCTTACAGGCAGGAATGGGTCTGGTAAAACCACGTTACTTTTAGAGATTAATAGGTTTCTCGAAAATGTTTTTAATGGGCAATATGCAAATTGGGACCAGCAAAAAACAAATCTGGTAAACTTAGAATCGAATCTAAAACAACTACAAAGTAGAAGTCCTGCTGAGGATGATCGAAATTTTGTTCAAGCTAAAAGGAGTGTTGAGCAAACGAAAAAGTGGTTTGAACGATTTGGTGGGCTGGAGATTGGATTTTCTAGCAATATTGAATTGCAAGACAAGGCGCAACAGGGTGAATTTTTGATTGCATATTTTGATGCAAAGAGAACAACATCTATTAATGTCCCTTCAGGGATAAACAAAGTCAGCCTGAAAGATAAGTACCAGCCAAGAGAAAGAGCAAACACAGCTTTTCTGCAATACATTGTAAACTTAAAAGCCGAGCGATCATTTGCTCGTGACGATGAAGATGAGAAGGAAGTAAAAAGAATCGACGAGTGGTTTTCAAGATTTGAAAAGCGGCTTGGTGAAATACTTGAGGCTCCTGAACTAAGTCTTATTTTTGATAGAAAAAATTACAATTTCAAAATTGATGTCAACGGTAGAGAGCCTTACACGCTCTCAGAGCTATCAGATGGTCATTCGGCAATATTGAGTATATTGACTGAACTAATATTACGCATGGAGGCAAAAAGTAACGCAAGCTACAATATGCAAGGTATTGTACTAATTGATGAGATCGAAACACATCTGCATGTTGACTTACAGAAAAAAGTATTACCTTTTCTAAGTGACTTCTTTCCAAATCTACAATTTATTATAACTACTCATTCGCCATTTGTTTTGTCATCAATAGAAAACTCGGTGGTTTGTGACTTGCAAAACCGTATTGTGACAAAAGACCTGTCAGGATATTCTTATGACGCTCTAATCGAGAGTTACTTTTCATCAAATAAGTACTCTGAACTTCTTATAGAAAAAATCAATAAGTTTGAAGAGCTAGCAAAAACTAGAACAAAAGAGGATCAAGCCGAGTACCATCACTTAAAAAACTATCTTTCTCAGTTGCCGAAATACTTATCGAAAGAGCTTCATGTAAAACTCCAGCAAATTGAACTTGCTCTCCTAAACGAAAAAGGAGAGTAGTTAACATGTTATATTTTAATAAATCTCAACCTGAACCTGATTGCTTGGAAGTAGAAAAGGCTAAAGCGTCTGGCGATTATAAATGTGGCTGCGTCTTGGATAGAATCAAAGTTGACTTTCATAACAAATGCTATATTTGCGAGGATTCTCAACCGCATACTATAAACGTAGAACATTTCCGACCGCACAAAGGTAATATCGATTTAAAATTTTCATGGGAAAATCTGTTCTGGTCATGTGCGCACTGTAATAATATCAAGCTAGATAACTATGAAGACATTCTCGATTGCACTGATGAACAGGAAAATATTGAAGTCAAAGTGCATTATGAATTTAAGCCATTTCCCTTTGAGAAAGTAAAAATAACACCGTTAGATGCATCACCAAGCACTCAGAGCACTGCTGAACTAGTCGAAAACGCTTTTAACGGGACGACAAAATTAAAGACTATTGAATCTGCAAACCTAAGAAATAAGCTTTTAGAAGAAATGCAGGAGTTTCAAGGTCTTCTTATTGAGTACTTTAAGCCCACTTGCGACGATGAAGATAAAGAATACTACAAGAGGAAGATAAAATCGCACTTGCATATAGCGAGCAATTTTACTTCATTTAAGCGATGGGTTATTAGGGAGAATCCAGCGCTGAACGAAGAGTTTACCCAATACTTAGTATGCGCATAACAAGTCAAAGCACTCGGACGCAGCATAGCTGCGCCGGTGTTTGAGGCGTTGGTGAACAACATGAGTCGAGTTCATTGAAATATATAAAAGAACACGGAGCGAAGAATCCAGTAATTCTGCAAGAAGAGAAGTCTATTCTTCTTGCCGTTGACCGCGCACTTTCTTCGTCTTCAAACTCTCAGACAATAGGAAGAAATGGTGAGCTTCCACTATTGGACTTTTTTAATCGTTACTTGCCTCCTACATTCAAAGCTTTATCTGGTCACTTCATCACTGAAAACGGTGATATATCTCCTCAATTAGATGTAATGATTCTGGATGTAAGATATCCCCTTCTTGCTGAAAATTTAGATGGCTCAGTTTTAGCTATGCTGCATTCTGTAATTCAGATCATTGAAATCAAAACCAATCTAAGATCATCAGATTTAAAGAAAATTTGTAGTGACGTCATAAAGACAAAAGATCTTATATCTCAAGTCAATGATTTTAAGAAAGTGAATGACTTTAAAAGTCCCGTTGTATCTTGCTTGGCCTATAGGATTAGAAACAAATTAGACTCGATTATCAATTCCTATCAAAAGTACAGCGACCCTGAAAACTATCATTTCGATTTATCAATATTGCGACTAGATGACAAAGAGTTTAATGATTCAGATGCCGGTTGTGACATACACTATGAGCCAATTACAGGTATTGAAATACAAGATTTCAAAGAGAAATACGATATTTCAGAGAATGAAATTTCAGGTTCGTATTTCTTAACAGTCCGGCCTTGTTACACTGCCTTGTCTGACCTTTATTATCAGCTAGTCCAAAACAGTTACTATATACTTGGTGAGAGAAATTACTCGTTCACCGAAATTGGTGAACATATCATGGAATATATGGAATGGTCTACAGCATCGTGGGAAGACTTATATTCAGCTAACACGTAAATCAAAGGGGCGCTGAATTCCCCGCGATTTAACGGACGCTGAAAATTCACAAGTGCCTCGAAAGCTAGAGGTGTTTCGATACTGAAAATTGTATCGCTTTGCGTTGTGAGTTCAACCGATCAACGCAACACATGCTTGAAACCTTTCAGCGGGAGTTTCATATGCTCTTGTTTGCTATATTTGAGTTAATGGCATAGATATACAATTTATACTTTCTTGTAAAATCAGTTGAAAGTGGAAGTTTCTGATTCAGGAAACTCGGCCTAATGTAAACACTTGTGAAGCGGTTTGACTTCACGCTCTCTATCTTTTAAAGTCCCAGCCAGCTAGAAAGAAAGTCTTTTGTTTATATTTTTATGTTCGCCGTATTATTCGTAATTCCTCGTCCTGAAGTATCAAAGTTTTAGTCTGTTTTTACGCTATTCGAGCCTCTTGTAGGCACACTTATTTTTTTAAGATTTCAGGATGTTATTATGTCTAATACAGTAAAAGGAACAGTTAAGTTCTTCAACGAAGCAAAAGGTTTTGGTTTTATCGAGCAAGAAAATGGCCCAGACGTTTTCGCACATTTCTCTGCGATCCAGTCTGACGGTTTCAAGACTCTTGCTGAAGGCCAAAAAGTTGAGTTCACAGTAACTCAAGGCCAGAAAGGTCCTCAAGCTGAGAACATCGTAGGTCTTTAATTAGATATCTGCGTTAGCTTTTTAAGCTAGCTCAAAATAAAAAGGCGAATCTTTCCAGGTTCGCCTTTTTTTGTGTCTATTCTTTCCTAATATATTCGGGTTATTGAATGTATCTACTTTTATGATTCCAATAAATTAAAGGGGTTGTAACGAATATTTTTTGATCAGTTATATGACTGGTTTCAAATCGAAAGCTGCCATTCAAATCACTATTTAAACTGACCGATAAATTGATATTTAATACGTAATAAATTAATAAGATGAAGACTGCTATTGGCACAATCTTGCCTGTTGATATCAAAGTAGTCTCTGAATATTAGGGCCAATATGGCCTAATTATTTTGACTTCTCTTTCCTGTAGAGCGAGTGGTATGGAGTTAAAGTTGTACATATTCAAGCGAAGATAAACCGCTAGCTCTCAACCTTTATGGTTAGTTATGCGGGCTAACGAATTGCCTCGAATTTCCTATTCAAGCGAATTTAAAATATCAGGTTTCACTCATACACAGAAATCTGTACGTTCACTCGTTATTCAACGATTTGGTCACTGCCAGTTTTAGGAGCAATTTAACAGGGCGCTCAGCCCTGTTGCTTTTTTCGTTATTTATTTTTTGGAAATTGAACTATCGTGCAAGTTAAGGGTCTTCTTTCACTTGATCGGGCTTATGATGCCTTTGAATTCTTATAAACTGATGGATATATAATGAAGAACTTACCTAATTTTCTTGTTGGGGTTGTGTCTAGTCTTGGCGTAGCTGTTATCAGTGGGTGTAGTTCTGATTCAAGTAGTAATACGGTGCCTGCAGGTACTCCGCTGGAAGGAGTTTGGCATTCAGTGGATGACGGTTTTCTGATTATTGAGGAGGATTCTATTCAGCAGGTTGATGACATCAGCTACCTGAATTGCAGTTCCGTTAAATTTGGCAGCCTATACACGGCCAATGGTGATAGCCTTATTTTGGAGAATAAAGCTGCTAAGTTTAATCATTATTCCATTTCGGGTAGTGAGCTGACTGTAGCGGGAGATGGTAACTACGCAGCTGTTTATCGTGTTTATACCCAAGATTTACCGGAAGCCTGTGATGGGACTGAGCTGGAAGGCCGCTGGCAAAGAACCAGTAGTGGAACAACTATCTTGTTGGAATATAATGCGGGTCGAACCGGTTTCTATTACGATATTCCAACGCTGGATTGCCTACCGGCTGCCAGATTAAATTATTTTGCCCAGTACAATGAAGTCGTGGGTATAGGTCGCCATTATGAAATGCGGGGCGATTATCGACTAGAAAACGGCAATTTCGTGATCGATTGGTTTGAGGCTGAACTATCTGACGGAGAAGTAATCGATGTCGACAGAACAGACATATATAGCTCTGCAGAAGGTAACATAACGCCATTATGTGGAAACAACATGCTGACTACTACGGTTGAAGTTGACCTGACGTTCAATGAATTACCCACTCAGTTATCATCGTATCTGGACCAATCACAAGATGACAAACTGATTTGGTCCGTTGCCATTATTTTTGACGTGGATAGCAGTGGAGATATATCAACCGGTGATATGCAATTTACGATGGACCGCGAGTCATCAAAAAACCGGTTCCAGTCAAATTGGGACGTATTGGGCGGCACTCTGGGCTATATTCAAAGAAAGGGTGTCTCATCAACTTCGCGTTCAGATATTGCTGATTTGGTAGTCTCAGTCAATGGGAACGTTATGAAGTTGATTGCTAGGGCTTCTGACTTTGAACAGATAAGCCAGATCACATCTCAAACACCAATACAGGTCGTGAGCTACATAAATTATGATGATTACTCTCAATCTGACCGATACCCTGATGAAATCGATGGGTTCTCAAATACAGGCGACAATGCTCTGTTGGAGGATATGGTTGGTGACGCTGCAATTTCGCAGGATTGGTCAGTCACACCGATACTCGATATTGTCTCGATTGAAGTCACTTTTGGTGGGGAATAATGGCCCTTCCAATAAGGGGTCGTTATTGGACACTTTCGATAACTCATCCAGACTTCAATTTGCCTAATTTGTCCCCATCTAAAAAGGATGTCTGAACGGCACCTTTACGGGCTTTCAAGCCTTTAACAAAGTTGTTTTGACCAAAAAACACTCAAAATATGCTCATGCTGCTTCTCGATTGAGTAACCGGAAAGTTTAGGTCGCATATGCGACCCACGATTGGGCAAAACGGACAAACTTAAGTCGCAATAACATATCGTTTGTGTTTCCTCTAAGTTTACAGTTAATTTTTATCAAACAACTGATGATGTCTTAAACTGTCACACAAGGGCTCAAGTATTTTTATGCTGTCCATGGCAGAATAATTGGCTTTATCGTCTTAATGTGTCGTTATGGTACTGAATGTATGAATAATTATGTAGTAGGAGACCGGCAGTTTCGCTTGTTAGTCGTCGAAGATGACGTTGAGTTAGCATCGCTAGTTAGCGAGTATCTTAACAAAAATGGCTTCGAGGTAAGTGTTGTCGGCAATGGGCTGCAAGCTGTAGATCATATTTGTGCGAATCAACCGGACATGGTTATTCTCGATATCATGTTGCCGGGAATGTCAGGTATGGATGTGTGTAGAGCGGTTCGCCCCAACTATAGCGGCCCTATATTGATGCTCACGGCTCTTGATGAAGACATTGATCAGATGCTTGGTCTAGAACTTGGTGCGGATGATTACGTCATAAAACCGATCAAACCCCGACTGCTGTTAACTAGAGTGCGTGCACTATTGCGGCGAATAGATCCCATTACGAAGAATCAATCTAGTCAGACAAATATTCCCTCACAAAATCAAACTCATTCATATGAGCTTAATTCGATTTCAGGGCCGGTAACTGAAGCGTTTAATCAACCTTCTGGGTATGAGAATTTAGATATAAATTTGAAAACCCGGTCTGTCAGTATCTCAGGACAGGAAGTAATGTTGACTACGGCAGAGTTTGATTTGGTAAGATTATTGGCTGATGAGCTGGGTAACGTCGTATCAAGAGATACTATTGTGCAAAGTCTAAGAGGGTTTGATTATGATGGTTTGGACCGCTCGATAGATCGACGTATTTCGCGACTACGTAAGAAACTTAATGACGACCCACTTGCACCGCGTATTATTAAAACAATTCGCGGTAAAGGTTATTTGTTATGCGTCACAGTCAATATTACTTAATGATAGTTGTTAATCCATGTACGAATAATAGGTTGGTCAGATGATTAAAATTTTCATACGCTTGTGGCTGCTGGTCTTCCTTCCTTTGTTTTATCTCATTTTTTCCACCAGTTACAACCCTATCAATGCAATCAATAATGCCGTTCTTTTTGATCGAGTCACCGAAACTTATCGTGGGACGTTTTATCTAATTGAAGCACAATTGAAGCAGAGACCCCGGAGCGAATGGCCGACAGAATTTGAAACGATTGCGAGTAATTTTGGTCATGAAATTAGCTTATTGCCTGTTGATGCCAAGATCGACCACCCTATGCCTCTGAATGAATTGGCTGTCGGTGATTATATAATCTTTAGCGATAGTAGTGATAATGATGTGATAGTTAAGCGCGCTCTCGATAGTGACTGGTTTATTTATATGATGCTGGAGGAGTCAGAAAATCAACTCACGCTGAATCAAGCCAAGGGGACGATAAGTTTGGTGTTGCGAGAACTGGCAGGCGATGCGCCTTCGCAGTGGCAACAAAAACTTAAGCAAATGGAAAGTCATTTTGGATTTTCCCTTAGTCTGATTAAAATGAGCGAACTGGTGATACCTGCGGATAAAATCGCTCAGCTTAAGGGTATTGGAAGAACTTGGCTAACCAACGATGATAATAACACTGAGCTATATGCCCAATTAGAAAATAAGCAATGGGTACTTAAAGCCGGCCCAATTCCACTACCTGGTGCCGAAATATCGGTACTGGTAGCCGTCGTTTCTGTATTTGTTTTTGGCGTATCACTAGGGATATTTATCTTCGTTTTTCCTCTCTGGCGCGATCTAAGTCAATTAACCAAAACAGCGTCCCAGTTTGGTGCGGGTTATCTCGATGAAAGAGCCGTAGTGGGGAAGTTGTCAGTCATCTCAAAATTAGCCAGTTCTTTTAATTCCATGGCTGACAGACTTGAAAAAATGGTCAAAGGTCAGCGCGACCTGACGAATGCGATTGCCCATGATTTAAGAACACCCTTGTCTCGTTTGAGTTTTGCTTTTGAGATGCTAGAGTCGGGTGATGTGACCGAGCAAGAAAAAAAGCGATACGCTCGAAGCATTGCTTCAGGCATTGATACCCTAGACCACCTTATTCAGCAAATTCTTACTTTGTCCCGTTATAGTCGGGCAGCTGATATTGCTCATTTTGGCCATGTTCAGTTAGCGCATTTATTAAGGGATGAGGTGAGTCAGCATCAACAAGAAAATATTGGTTTGATTTTAGAATGGGGCTGCGATCCAGATTTGGTAGACAAGACGTTTTTCATTGATCAACGCGCTATTTTGAGAGCAACTAATAACCTGATTAGTAATGCATTGCGTTATGCGGATCATATTGTTCGTATCAACCTATTGGCCAATAATGATTGTTATATCATCTCAGTAGAAGATGATGGTCCCGGAGTACCAGAAAAAGACCGGAAACAAGTTTTTTTACCTTTTAAACAGCTCAATAACGAGCAGCGGGAAGTTTCTAAAGAGCATGGTCTGGGTTTGGCTATTGTGCAACAAATAGCCGAATGGCATCAGGGGACGGCTGAATTGTCAGACTCCAAGTTGGGTGGGGCTCGTTTTGAAATTCGTTGGCCATGTAATGAAATAGAGCAGTGATACAGAGCAGTAAGGTAAGCCGTGAAGTCGAATCTTAAACTGTAAAAATATCGTTGCGGTGTTTGGCTACTTTTGTCTTATTTCTCTTTAGATATTCAATTTTACTGTCACAAACTGTCCACGAAGAACCACAGTAATTTCGTTCGCATTTCTCAATAATGTATGTATTCAAAGAAAGTAAATATCTTCTTACTACATTACCTAAATGAGGAAATTATAATGCATCACTCTATCGCTACAGCTACTCCTAATACGGCCTTCAAGGCAATGGCTAAGCAGCCCACATTTTTAAGAAAAATAACTCTCCAGAGTTTTATTCGTTCAACTTTTTGCGTCAGTCTTGCTCTTGTAGGTCAGGCCGTGGTCGCAAACGAACAAATCGCAGCAAGTGAGAAGGTTGACTCGGCCAAATATTCGGGTGGTGTCACCATCGGATCATTGGGTTTAGGCCTGAGTTTAAGTGCTAAATCTGATTGGAGCTTGACGGCAGGTGACCAAATTCAGTGGCGGGTATTAGCGAGTGGTATTGACGCTGAATTCGAAGGGGATGATGACGTTGATATTGCTGGTGTTGATTATAAAGATGGTGAATTTTCTTTATTCTCCTTACAGGGTGGTGTTGATTGGTACCCTGTGAGCACGGGGTGGGCAGATGAGGTGTTTGTGTCGACAGGTTTGATGTATTTCGATGCAGAATTTAAAGGCACTGCAGATAACGACAAAACTTATTTTGTTGGCAACACAAAAGTCTCGCCAGGGGATATTACCTCATTAAACGTTGAAATCGAAAACTCATCTGTAATGCCTTATTTGAGTGTGGGTTGGGGGAATAAGATTACACCGGAAGGTGGTTTCGACTTTCAGGCAGAAGTAGGCGTAGCACTGCCAACTAATGATCCTGATGTTACCGTGAGTGCTGTAGATCCTGGTAATTTTCTCACGGCAAACGCGTTGAAAGCTGAGAAGAAAGAACTTGAAGACGAAGTAGACGGGGCAGTAGGTTTCGTCACAGCAACTATTTCTTATCATTTCTAGATTGTTCTTTTGAAAGGTATTCGTCGGATGGGCTAACTCAAGCAATGCATCCTTGAGTATCAGGTAGCTGTATTGATCAAAGCAGTCGAATTCATGCTCTCCATAAGGTGGAAAACATGAATTCGATAGCAACAAAAATGGTTGATAAACTTATGTGTCTAAGATGCTTTGAAGTTCAGTTTTACAGCGGCTTACAAGTTTATTGTACTGACCTTTGGTTATAAACAGTCTGTGAATGCTCGGATTGTTCTGCTTTCCTTTATTAAGGCTTTGTTTTTGATCGAAACCGACTCGTATAACTTTAAGAGTAGCTAACTCAATTTCAAGAAAGTATCGCGTATCTTTACCTTCAACTTGTTGCACTTAAAATTCCTCAGGGTGGTCGTGTCTGTGCAGATAATAGGTTTTTTGCTGATTCCTCTCACATGAAATTACTGACTTGAGATATCATTTAGCTAAGTTATTAGAACTGAAATCAGAACAGTTCAGTGACCGATCATGGCTTTTCGGAGGCTATTTCAGCGATTTATCGTTCGTAAAAAGATAGGTGTCTTCTATTTTGTCTTTCGATAACGCAAAAGACAGTCTGCAACCGTAGAATGAGTTATTAAGGGAGCCGAGACTGATATTAGCCGCATTAGGTACTTTCAAGCCCCAACTGCTGGAATATGCAAGACCTCCTGGCATGATCAGGTTGACATGTCCTTGTCCGTTTGTGCCTAACCATGCAGCGATGACTGGTTTGCTTTTTTTAGTTAAATTGGAAGCGAGGGTTAACACCTCCTGTGAAGAGGCCGGGCCGAGTTTTGTCCAGTTAGGGATTTCCCCTGAGTGAAGCTTTTGTGACATGCTGCTTGCTGAAAGGTATCCTTGCGCTTCGCGAAAAGAATCGACGCCATACACTGTATCGATGGCTCTGCCGGTAAACCAGTAACATTGGGCTTTGTCATTCAGACGGTAGTTATTGCTATCGGAGCGATCGATACATTTGAATAACTCTCCGACCAGAGCCATTGCGCGTTTGTACTCTCTATCTTTACGCCACAAATCACCATCACTTTGGTCACATTGGTGAGCTATGGCGTTATTCAATAGCATGGAGCCGACAATGAACATTACAATAACCGATATTTTCATGGAATATCCTAAAGGCAAATTTATCGATACGCTCAACCCCAAAACTGCAGGGGTAGGATGATCCTCACAAGCCGCTTTGTGGTTCTGCCAGCTGAGGTTTACGCGCTTTCTCCTCGAATATGACACTAGCAACGATTCGGAGAATGTACAACTATCGACAGATTACAGCTCTTTCACCAATCATCGATAATATAGAAAAAATACTAGCAAAGGGGGGATTACTTGTTGGTTCAATCGTCTTAACTTACACGCATAGTGACTAATTAGCATGTCCTTTCTATGTGGCCAAAAAACTGAGTGTGATATGAACATAACAAATGATATTCAAGGGCATTCATGCTTCTCTCATAGGTCTAATGTTATTTGTATATTTTACTTTTTAATTTAGTGAAGAATAGAAAACACATATACTCAGAACTGAGAAGAATATAAATAGAGCAACTAAAGTGTAGCGCTTTAGTGTTGAGCTAAATGTTCAACTGGAGATGTTTCAGTTGATGAGTTTATACACATAAATGTAAGTTTAATTTGGGGAATAAGAATGGAAAGTAAGTTGATTTTTTATCCGGTAGTCGCTCAGATTATCATTACGTTTATTATCTATTCACGGTTGCCTGCCGTGAAAAAACGAGCCTTAGAAAATGATGAGGTCGATTTAGTACGCAGACCGCTTCATGATGATGCATGGCCGGATGAGGTGCTAAAAATATCCAATAATGTTAAAAACCAATTCGAATCGCCGGTGCTGTTTTATGCACTTTGTTTTATGTTATGGGCTTTAAATTCAGTCAGTTATATAGCACTGTCTGCGGCATGGGTATATGTGGTTTTACGTGTTGTTCATATACGTGTTCATACGGGCTCAAATGAAATACCTATACGGAAAAAAGTATTTATGGCTTCTACGGCTTTTTTAATGGTGCTTTGTGGCTGTGTTATTAAAGGATTGCTAGTGACAAATTAAAATACCTCTCATACCTTTCAGGTTAGTCTAGATCACGCCAACTTTTTTTCCATGAGGTGTTCAGCCAACGTTTTAATTTATCGTTAAAGCCGGGTTTAGTTTCGGATGTTTTTTCTTGTTGTTTGTTTTTTTCAGCTAGTAGCGCTGCATTTTTTTGGGCTAAATGCTCATGCATGGTTGGTTCAGGAATAGCGGTTATATCTAAAGATTCAAACTCGTAGGGGAGGTGTGAGATGTTGCCGCCATGGAATAGATATTCCAAGTTTACTTTCATTGAATCCTGAACATAAGATAGGTTATCACGGATTGATGAGGGTAAGCTTTCATTAAGCAGTAACTGTTGAGCATCATAAATTAATTCAGCAATTCGGTCTTTTACTTTAAGGCGTAAGTTATGATTAGTTTCATTGAGCGATTCAATATGCTCTGAAATCCATTCTTGAGGGAACCCAAATTTAACAGGAGGAAGAAATATCCCCTTGTTTTGCAGAATAATTCGTATTCCTATGGACGTTTTAGTGACAGCATCAAATTCATTTAATTGCCCCTCAACCTCTTCAGAAAATGCATCAGGCTCTTCGTCAGCATTGACTTGTTGTTGAGTAAGGTCAATAAACTCCAGTAGCGAATTTAAAAGGAGGTCAGTTAGTGTATCGTATTTATTGGATCGCTTAAGTAGCTGTGGCTCCTCAAGTGTTTGAATTTGATAATCTAATTGGTCTGTATAATGATGTACTTTTTTGGGGTATTGCTGTGATGGTCTGGCGAGAAGCAAGATATCTTGTAAGCTGTGAGTGTGGCCGTTCATATCTTGGGCAACGCGGATAAGGGAGGCCAGTAACTCTCTTTTCTTATTGAATTGTGAACATTGATTGTCAATATTGTTAGAGGCTGGTGATATCAAAATTACTCCGTTAGTTGCGCCAAAGAGTCAGCATAACTATAGCGGGATAGCGTAAAATTAGCGATACTAAATTTACGCCTTTTCAGCGTATTTTGTGCTCAGCCTCGAATGCTTTGTACTGCTAATTTGATTAACTCTTTATGCGTGAATAAACTCTTTTTAGCTTCTGAAACTAAGGTGTCTTTTTCAGTTTGACTTAAGTTTCCCTGAGCTAAAATTTGATCCTTTTCTTGATTAAATTGTTCAATCTTATTTAGCCACTCATCAGAGTTGTCTTCTAAATAATCCATTCGATTAGCTACTTTCTCGCCATAGAAGTCTTTTCTAAGGGTATATATTTCTTGTTCGTGGCCGCCTTCTTCTTTTAGTGACTGTATTTGTTTCGTGATATTTTTCTCAACACGTTTATATTTCATTCGTTGAGCTATCTCAGGCGGTAATTTGGTTTCGGCTTTTGCAATGCGCTGATCTTTTTCTGTATCACTTAAACTGTCATTTGAATTAATTTCTATTCGAGCAATAACAAAGTCGTCGTAATGTTCTTCGTGCTCAAAAAAAGCATCACTAGTCGCTTCACCTAAATACTGTTGGCGTGCTAATTTTCGGTTAGCAAGTGCTAATTTAAGCTCACTAAGGGATGAGTTTTCATTTAAATTCTGCACCAGTGAAAACTCTTCATTCTCATGTAAGCTGTCTTTGTAGTTTAGGTAATTATCAACAATAACGAGCGCTTCATTTGCCGCTTCAAGGGGTAAAGTCATGGCAATGTATTCTTTTAAGCGTGCGATCGCTTGCTCTTGCCCTTCTTCTTGTGTCGCCATCAAAAAGAATTCAATGATGTGTTTGATTTTTTCGTTAATGATTAGTTTGCCATTTGCATCAAAAGAGAATTTTTCCAGGTTTGTGTCTGCCATATAAGAAGGCAGGTTTCCATATTGAGAGCTTGCTTCGTAGTCTTGTGTGCTTGTAAATACAAACTCAACTTCAATATTACGTTGAACAGCAGGCTTAGGGGCGTTGAATACAGTATTTGTTTGGGCTATCGGGGTTTGACTTTGAGTGCTGTTTACCGTGGTATTGCGGGTATCATTATGACCTGTAGTGTTATTGGTACTTTCATTCTCTAAAGGGAATAAAAAATAAGCAGAAGCCATTAAGGTCAATGTGCCTAAGGTGATACTGGTTTTGGAAAACTTCATGTCGTAGCCTAATTAGTTTGTCAGTTTATTATTTTAAATAACCCTCGCGATGATGAATGAGTCATCGCGAGGGTTCAACGAATTACCTTAACTTATAGACCGCTAAGCTGTAGTCGGTTTATGTGTGTTCGGTATACTTCAATTGGGTCTGCTGCACCTTGTCCAACTAAGCCCCATAAGCCATTGGTTTCATCAACATGGTTCCAGCCTTGGTAGGTTGCTATATGTTGGCCAAATGGGGTGCTGTCCACAGGAATGAATGCATCAGAAGCGCCGGTATAACCTTGGGTTCTGGCTACTGCATCACCACTGACCAAGTCATATATTGTGTCACCTAACCAGTTGTCTAAGTAATCTTCACCGGTTCTCGTTCCGACGATAGGATATAAAGAACTCATCACCAGTAAAAATGCATCGCTTAGTTCTTCAAGATGCTCACCATCCCAGAATCTGAAACCAAAGCGGGTGTTCCAAACAGCTGAGCCGGTAAATGAGAAGTAACGAATTGCAGTAGGGTCATTCGCTTCAACAGGGATGCCAAGTCCATTACCATATACGGGGGCATCAAAGAGCGTATTGTTTGCACCATAAGCTTCATTTGGTATGTCTGCCAATACAATTTCTGAACTTTTTGAAAAGGTTGTACCGCGTTCGAAGCCACCGGTTATTGCAGCATACTCAGGGTTAGAGACACTTCGCTTGTCATGCTCATTAGCCGTGTAGTTTTGACAGTCATCAAAAGTGACTTGGCCATCGACGATTTCAGGGAAGGGGATATAAGGCTCGTTTCCTTCAAGAGGTGCTTCGATAAAATATTTTCCTCCGGCCGGAACACCTACACTTGGGTAGCATGTATTAAAACGTGCCATGCCTTTTTGTGTGAAGCCTGTTAATACCGAAAGAATGTCTTGCTCAGGGTATTCTTCTAAGTGGCCGCTTAATAATGCAGTCACCATACCGGCTAAATCACCAATTAAGGCATCAATAACATATTTTTCTAAGAATTTACCCGATTGACCCCAGTTCTCGACAGCCCAAAGCGAGCCATCTGCCGAAGGCGTCCCATAGTGAGGGCCTGCTACCGTTGTTAAAGAGGCGACCTTTCGGTTGTCCAGTTCCTGAGCTTCAAAGGCTTTAGCAAGTATATTAATGGCCATTCTTGAAGTTGTTGAGCCGTGACTGTGCGCAATGAGGTTTACTTTCATTGTGCTGTCTTCTTCGAAGAACTGGTCGTCGTTGATGATTAAGAAGTCGAGTATTTTCTCAGCAAGGTCTGCGCCTCGATCTTCAGTATTTTGCCATGCAGCAAGTGAAACATCTTTGACAGGAAAATCTGAGTCTTTTTCAATTTCGTCAGCAATGTGGAAAAAGTATTCTTCTACAATAGGTATATGATCCCATGCCATGACGCCGGGCACTAACATGACCGGGTTTTTGGTTTGAGTATGTCCAGGAGTGGAAATGTCTAGATTAACCATGCGTTCATCGTTTTGTCCGCGATGATCACAGCCGAATAAATTGAAGAACCAGCGTCCGTCATAACCGGTACTGGTCAGTTTTAGTTCATGAGAACCTGTACTGTGAATTTTAGCTAAGGTTGCTGAACCATTATGGTCAAAATTATCCCAGTCAGTTTTACCTTCATTACGCACATACCATTCAACATTGGTGCAAGAGTTACTACCGCCGTTATAGTTAAGTGAATAAGTTTGGCTTGCATTAATATTAATATTTGATGAAGTCACTTGTGCTCCATCCATGGTGAAATCTGCAGAACCTCCCGCATAGGCTGATGAGCCCAAGCTCAGAAGCACACAAGATATTGCTATGTTTAACTTAGATTTCCGTTTACTTTTACACATGTATATTCCCCGAGAATTATTTTTATATCGATGCTTCAATTATCTCAAAGAGTGCTTTTATGGCTGTTTCGGTATTAAAACGATGAATTCTGGCGAAAAAAACGCACAGGAAAGACAAAGTAGTTTAAAGAAACCGCTATCGTGAAAAACTCTTGTAAAGATAAATTATGTGTCCCTGCTGGATTCAGATACCCGTCAAATATGACATATCAACCACGAACTTATTATTTGGAATAATATAGTTTTATTTATATCGTTGGTTGATGGGTTACAGCGTGATTCATGTGCGACAACTGGACAAATATAAGTCTATGAAAAAAACTGAACTGCAGCGCCCGACAAATGGGGTATAGGTAGAGTAGATGGGATCTGCTTCACGTTTTATTTAGTGAATGTCTAAGCATCTTTCGCTCACGGTACTGGTATTTGTTACATTGATTAGCTGCTCAATCACCTGATTAAAGTAGCGGGCAAACAAAAAATGTGTCTCATCGTTTATATGATTGAAATTGCTGGTATTTAAATCCTTTGCCAGTCGTTTGGCTGCCTGTATTGAAATAACATCATCCTGATCGCCATGCCAGAATTGATATTCTATTTGGGTATTTGAGGGTTCAAAATCCCATTTGGAAAAACTGAGTTTGAGCTCATTTGCCCATGCTGAAATGCCTTGTTTGGAAGACTGTTTCAAGTTCAAAATACTATAGTCCCGATAGTTGCGAGTCTTTAATAAGTTAATGTCGGCAGCTCGACCTTCAACGGTTGGACGAATGTAAGTAAGTTGCTGTTCGTAAAATTCTTCCAAATCTTTTCCTATGGCCATTTTTAATATTAGCTCAATCAAAAACGGAGCAAAGCGTATACTTTGTAATACTGCAGTAACCAAGATTGGTACAGGCTTCGCTAAACGCATGTCATCGATGCGTGTTGCTGCATTGACCATCGCGATTCTGATAATTCTTTCTGGAATGAATTCAGCCAGCGCGAGTGCATAGACGCCGCCAATCGAGTGAGCGATAACGTTTACTTTTTCAATTTTGAGTGTATTTAATAACTCTTTAATATCGTTGCAGAAGTCTTGATGATTTCGATGTGGTTTTGGGTCTGAATCACCATAACCAGGGCGTTCCGGAACAATAATTCGTAAACCATGCTCCCGAATGACTGGTTCGCTATCTGGAGGTATTTCGCAGGCCGAGCCCATCAAATTATGCAGTAATAGAATAACTTGTTGGTCTTTGGGAGTTTTTGTATCGGTTTCAGAGCTTTGGTAATCAAGGTAGCTTAACTTTCTGCCATCACGAAGAAAAATAAAGGAATTCCCACTAGTGTTAGGTGTCACTAATTTTAGGTTTTGAACCTCTGTTGTTTGAGGGGTCGGGTTGGATAATAAACTGTGTAACAAGACCTTACGTATTAACTCTGGCTTTCGTTTAACATCAAGCTTGATGTAAATATTTGATAGATGGCCTCGAATAGTCGTTTCTTTTAATTTCAGTTTTAGAGCTGTTTTTTTACTGGAAACTTCATTCACTAAAGTCGTAACCACCAATGCTTCAGTTTCTGTCAGTTGATAGTGTTGTTTGAGCAAGTCAATGCTTACGAGTTCGGTTTGGTTTGAATGAAAGCAAAAATAGTATTGTTCTGTGGTGGAGTCTTGTTGGTTCGGTATTTGGGTAATATGTAAACTCTGAACCTTATTTTGAGTTGGCGTATTTTCGGTCTTTTGCTCAAAAGGTAAAACCAGAAAATTTCCACCACTGTTATAAAGTGCACTTATTTGTTTTTCTAGATTGAGGTGTTGTGCTTGTAAATAATTCTGGTTAATTGTCCAAGTATCCGATTGTTCAATGATAGTGTGTGCTTGCTGATTTACTTCAACTATTCGACCCATTCTATCGATTATTCCTGCCCCCATAGGAATAAAGTTGAGTACGCTTTCTGCTTTAATATGTTTGGAGTTGCTACTTAAGCGAGTGCTAATTTTTATGGCATTTTTGAGGTGAGCGAGCAGGCGATCTGAGATATCCTGATAAGGGTGATCAGCAGGAAGTGATTCTGAAATCGAGATGCAGTTGGATAGGCTGAGTAATAAATTAAACCATTCATCTTTTTTGTTGGCAAAACGATAAATTAGTTTGATGAGTTGTGCTTCATCTGCCGTTGTATCATCAATTTGCGGTGTATCGTTACCAATTGTGAGTAATTCAATCATATCCTTTGCCTGATTTCCTGCCCCGTATCTATTGGGTTAATCCATAATGTATAAAATTTTCGAAGAAAAAGAGCATTAAGTTTTCCTGACTTTCACACGCTGTTTTTCTAAGTACTGATTGCAGCTGCTTTCGAACTGTTTGCTTGGAAACGTGTCTTAATTCAGATATCTCATTCAGACTTTTACCTTCGAATAATAAGGTGGCCAACTCTGTTTCAGTGGTACTTAAACCAAGAGCTTGAAACTCCGGGTGTGACTTTAAAGTATTGCTATAATCAGGCTTTAATAAATATACCCATGAAACATAGTTGCGCGAAAAATGTCGAAATACATTAGGTAGAGTGTTCGTCGCAGCAATGACTATAGGTTGTGTTGTGCCGTTAATGTCAACGTGTAAATACTGGCTGGAGACAGAGGTTCCGGTAAGACTGCGTGTTAAAGCCTGCTTGAGTTTGGGTTGGTGATTTGCATTACGGCAAAGCTTTAATAAATTTTCATTCTTGGTAATTTGTTGTATTGCCTTTGTATGTAAAAGCGCTCGTGCCGATTTATTTATGAAAATGGTGTTCAGGTGGTCATCAATAGCGATTGCCGGAACAGGGTAATGATCCAGCACATAGTGAATTGATTTCAGATCAGTCTCTTGCTGGGTCATTTTGTATGAGATATTCAACGCTTCTTTAATATGAAAAACAAGTTCTTCGGTTTCAGGTGTTATAAGGTTTTGTTGGTGTTTAAGTTCTGGAACTTGAAGTATTAAATAACTATTTACATAGTCATTCGATCTGAAAAGAAGTGCTGCAATATCATCATCGATAATAAAAGAAGGTGATATGCCTTGAGGCTGTTTTATGCTGGAAACAAAACCGACATCATTTTTGAAGGGTTGTGATTGTCCTTGAGCAAAAGTAAATAGCGGTGAAAACGGGTCTTCACTTTGCGGATATTCTTGAATCAAAGCACTTTGACAATATAGCAGGCGACATAAGGTATCTAGTAAACATACCTGCCCTTTAGAAACACTATCGTAAAGATCTAATAAGTCAGGGGGGGGTAATACCGCTATATTCAAAACTAAATACCGTCCATGTGAATGCTAATCCAGGCTTCATATTAACGATATCCAGTTTGATTGCAGTGATGAAATCTTCCTTTTGTGACTTTTATGTAATTTTTGGGACATACTTTTAAAAAATATGTGTTTGTACAAGCCTCCAATAATTCTGTGTGTTAAAGGTTAATAAGCATGCCTATAAAGATTGACGGGCTTTGCGTATCTTCGCTTCACCTATGCGTTTAAAGGGACCTGTGATGTGATAAGCCAATGCCGGAAATGCATTGCTGAACTTTGATAGCCAGCCTCTGTGTCTAGGTAGCGTGCATTCAAATGGTTTTTTAGGTAGTACTTTATTGAAGATGGCATCTGAAATGTCATCAACCGTTAAAGGTTTAGGCCCTGAAAAAACCAGTGCAGACTCTTTTTCAAAATCAAGTTGTAAATCGTACATCGGCGTTTTGATTAAATCGGGACAAACCACAGTGACCGAAATACCTTTGTCGATTAGCTCTTGAGCGAGAATCAGGGAATAGCCACGAATTCCAAGTTTGGAGGTGCTGTAATACCCCATCCCTGGAACAGGAGCGATGCCAGCAAGCGAGGCAATATTAATAATGTGGCCACTGCTTTGTTTTAGCATTTGTTGACCGATGATATGGCAACCATAGATGACACCTTTCAGGTTAACGTCTATGTGCTTTTCTAATTCTTCTATAGGAGTTTCAAGTAAAAAACCGGGTTTTACGTAACCTGCGATGTTGAGCAGAATATCGATTTTACCAAAGCGTTCAATGGCTTCCGAGAAAACAGATTGCCAAGACTCTTTTTGGCATACGTTCAGTTTACGGATTAGCATATTCTCCGTTTTCCAATGGTCTTCCTTGGCGGCTTTGTTAATGGCTTCTCCATTGATATCGGTGGCAATGACCCGATAGCCCATGCTTTGGAATAGGTTTGTCAGATGCAAACCTACGCCGCTAGCGCTCCCCGTTAACCAAACAACTTTGTCGGAATTGTTTTGTTTATGATTTGTCATTTGATATCTCCTGTACTGACATTCGACATGCGATTAAACATGACACCAGTATTCGTGGCTGTATTAGCGTCAGGGTAGATGCAAAGCATTTTTTGCAAACCACCTTCAATGGCATAGGCCGGTAAGTTTGAATTACTTGAGCAGACGCCACCATCTTCAAGAAAGACGATATCCCGCAAGAAGGTAACTTTTGTCGGGCTCGGGTAGCTAATAAAGCGTTCTTCATCAGGTAAGAAACGGAAAATACGATCTGACATGTTAGAAGTAATCCAGATCTCTTGTGTTTCAGGGTGAATACCCAGAGCATAAGGCGTTTCATATTCTCCGGGTGCGAGTGTTGGTAATTCATAGATTTTGAATTCTTTTGTATTTGGGTCAAAACGCATTAAAGCACTATCTTCAAAAGAGGGAATCCAAAGAATGCCAGCTTTGTCTATACGTAACCTTCGAGGGCCGTTTAGTGGTGTTTTGATTTCCTCTACTTCAAGAGTTTTAGGGTTTAACTTCCCTATGTAGCTTGAATAGAGTTTCCCATACCAAATACTTCCATCAACGGGGCTAACGTCAATACCATAGGGAAGGTTAAATATTTCATAGCCTTCTCCGCTGAGCTTGTGGTGGGATAAAGAGAGCTGTAAATCTTTTTTAGGGAACCATGATGCAATTTTCAATAAGCTTGGCAGCATGGCATCGGTTAGCCAGCGCATGGCTCCGTGAGAGGGGGTTTCAATAAGTGTGAATTTCTCAGTCGCTGGGTCAAAACGACCTAGCTGATTTGAAAGCGCCAGCGTAAACCAAAGAATGCCCTGATCATCAAATCGAAGCGTATGAGGGTAAATAGCATCTTGTTCAATGGGGTAAAATTTGAAGTCCTGGCTTCTTGGGTCAAAAGACATGATTTCAGTAGCTAGTGAGTTTGTGGTCCAGAGTTTTCCTTTTGGCCCTGTCTGTAAGCTATGTGGACCATGCTTTGCGTTGAAGGTTCCCAATGGCGCGATACCACCTGAGAATAAACCACCTACAGCTAAGTCGCTGGCAGGAAAATTGAATGTTTCCTGCTTGTTGGTGTTTGGGTCAACCATGTAAATTTTATCATTGCCCATATCAACACCGTAAAGCTTGCCATCCATACCTACTTCAACATCATGAATGTATGAACCTGCATTCCCGACAGCCCACTCTTTAAAAACAGCCGTGTAAAGTTCTGGTGATACATCCCAGGTCTGAATGGCTTTAATCGGTTCGCCGTTAAATGTTTCGTGGAGTGTTTCTCTAAATGCCTCTTCATTACCGCCAGTAATGACCGAACCATAACTTTGCATACGGTCAATGACTTCTTCCCACTCATCCTCAGAGCGTACTTTTCGAGTCAGTTCATTCCCCATTTGATGGCAAAAATGACACTGACTACGAAAGGCCCGTGCATCATGTTTGTCACCAAATTTTAGCTTTGAGGCAAACGCGCTGGCGGTCTGCATTTGAGACAGGGCTTTTGGGTCTTCCAGTTTTTCAATATGAATATTAAGGGTTTTATTGGCGCTTTCTTTCACCGTGATAGCTTGAAGTTTATCTGCGAAATAAGGTGTTCTTGCTCGAATGTTTATCTCACCGGCGAAATTTGTATTGATTGAATAACCACCTAATGCATCACTGTAAACAGATTCAGAATTTAAGCCTGAAGCATCGAATATTGTCACAATGGCTCCCGCAATAGGACGCATATCTGTGGTACTAATTGTTCCTGAAATTTGTGCGCTTTGTGCTAATGAGGTTGAGCAAAGTACCATCCAGTACAATACAAATTTTATGAGTTTAGAATGCATTCGGTTTCTCCTGAATTTTTTATTTTTGAAACGACTGATCAATGTCCGTTTTTATTTTAGAGGGAAGGTTATATGTACCGGTTATTGTGTATATAGCTCGCTCTATAAGAAATAGCGAATATTTCAGTCAGGATTTAATTTACCCCCATAGCTTAAAAAATTCTTGATAAATTAAGTCATTGTTTTGATAAATGGCGACAAATGTTTCAGTATTAGTCATTCTTGGTGTAAATGAAGGGAAAGTAGGCTACAAAATGAATGTATTACTCGCAAGAACCGCTTCTTTAATTGGCTACCCTGAGTTGGTGGAAGAGCTAGGGGGAAACCCTGAGTACTTAATGTGCAAAGTCGGTTTAGATATTCATTTACTTGATGACTTTGACCAAATGATGAGTAGTGATGCGCTTTCAGCATTGTTGGATCTATCTTCTACTACGCTAAACTGTCCTTGTTTTGGCCTCTTGCTTTCTCAACGACAGGGTATATCAATACTTGGGCCAGTAGGCTTGATTATGCGTCAGCAACCTACATTTTTGGATGCCATTACAGCGCTACAAAAATATTTACACCTTCATAGTGAGGCGGGAAGTTTTAATCTTGAGGTTGTGGGTGACCTAGCGATTATTAAATACTTTTCAAATGTTTCTGGTGCTGATCATAGTCGACAAATTACCGACTTGTCGCTAGGGGTTGGTTGTAATGTGGTGCGCTTATATAGTGGTAAAGCTTGGAAGCCGCGAGCTGTTTATTTTCAACATAAAATGCCACCTGATTTATCACCTTATACCATGGTATTTCGGTCTCCTGTTTCGTTTGAACAAGAATTTAGCGGTCTGGTTTTTGATGCAAAAATATTGAGCTCCACGGTCGATAGTTTTGAGCCGGAAATGCTGCGTTTTCTGGGCAATTACCTAGATGGTCTGGATAGAGAAAAGTCACAGGATATTGTTCAGCAGGTTAAGGTTATTATTAGAGGCTTATTGCCGAAAGGCTATTGTTCATTAAAAGAAGTGGCTAGCTTAACAGGGTTTAAAGAGCGTAGTTTGCAACGACGTTTAAAGCGTGAAGGGTTTACCTTTCAGGTGATGCTGGACCAAGTCAGGCAAGAGATAATAAAAGATTCCATGAAACAGCCGAATATTAATTTAACCGATATGGCACAACGATTAGGGTATGCTGAATTAAGTGTTTTTTCTCGAGCATTTAAGCTTTGGTTTGGCGTATCGCCTTCAAAATATTTTAAAGGTCAATAATATGTCTTTAAAGTTGTTAGTCATTAGTGATTACACTGATACATGGAATAGTGTTCGCCCTGAAGCTGAAATACTCATCGGCATGGTGACATTAGGTGTAGATGTCACACTGATGACACAAGCGGAATCAGAATATGTACCACGATTCCTAGAGCAAGGGGTGAAGGTGATCGATTTCCACCCGAAGAAGAAGTTTCAATGGTCTGCGATTAAACGCATCCGGTCAGAGTTGAAGGGCGGCGCCTATGACGCAGTGTATTTATTTAACAATAAGGCCATTACTAACGCCTTATTTGCTGCGATGGGTTTACCTGTTAAAACCGTGAGTTACCGTGGCCAAACAGGTAATATTTATTGGTATGACCCCAGTGCCTATTTGACACATCTGCACCCTCGTCTTGATGGAATTTTATGTGTTGCAAATGCCGTACGTGATGATTTGCACCAACACTCTTATTTACCAAAAGCGCGAATTCAAACCGTATACAAAGGCCATAGTTTAGCTTGGTATCAAGCGTCAGCGGCTGATCTTTCAGAATTTAATATTCCTGATGGCGCGTTTGTGGTGGGCTGCATTGCAAATCATCGTCCGCGTAAAGGGGTGTCGGTGCTGTTAGAGGCGATACATGCATTTCCCGCGGATAGTAATATTCACCTGCTTTTGGTGGGCGCCGGTATGGATTGCCATAAGTTGAGTGAATTGATCAAAGTGAGCCCGATGGCAAATCGTATTCATGTCGCAGGCTTTCGGTACGATGCACCTGAATTAATCGCTGCTTGCGATGTGTCGATATTACCTTCGGTTAAACGTGAAGGTTTACCAAAAACAGTCATTGAAGCGATGGCTTATGGTGTGCCGCCGATTGTATCGGATACCGGCGGTAGTGCGGAGCTTGTGATAAACGGTGAAAGTGGTTTAGTGATTGAACCTGGCAATCGTCTACAGATAAAAGATGCCATACTCAGATTATGGAATGATAATGTGCTATTAAAAAAAATGGGGCACAAAGCAAAGCAGCGTATTGATCAAAAATTTCGTACTGATCACTCTGCTTTGCTCACGAAAGATTATTTCGAAAATATTGTGCGTGACTGAAGTTAAATAACTTAACCAAGCCTAACCCGATAAACCTCTTCTAAACTCGTCAGTTGTTGCCTGGCAATATATAAAGCATGTTCTGTAAGTGGCTGCATACCACCAGCAATGGCGACCTTTTCAATGTCGCTGGCATTGACTTTTGGTTGGATCAAATCTCGAATTTCGGGGGTGATAACAAGTAGCTCATAGACTGCAACTCGACCTGCATGGCCTGTTTCATGGCAAACACTACAGCCGGTACTTTTGAAGAATACCTCATCTTCTGAAATCCCTAATGACTCTCGTATGACAGAGGGAACTGATTCTTCTTCTAAGCAGTGTTGGCAATTTTTCTTTACTAATCGTTGTGCTAAGACCGCCAGTAAGGTGGAATTAAGTAGATATGACTGGATACCAATTTCTAATAAACGGGTAATGGTAGATGCTGCATTATTTGTATGTAATGTGGAGAGGACTAAGTGCCCTGTGAGAGAGCTTTCTACTGCAATTTTTGCAGTTTCTTCATCACGAATTTCACCAATCATAATAGCGTCAGGATCATGTCTGAGGATATTTCGTAAGGCACGGGCGAAGGTGTAGTCTATTGAGGCATTTACCTGTATTTGTAAGGTGTCTTCAATAAGGTATTCAACCGGGTCCTCAACGGTAATGATATTAATATCACGTTTTTTTATGGATTGCAGAGCTGCATACAGTGTCGTTGTTTTACCTGAACCCGTTGGGCCAGTGACTAAAATCAAACCACTGCTTTTGTTCACTAGTTGTGAGAACAGTGCTGAATCCTGTTCGTTGAAACCGATATCTTCAATTCGTTTTAAGCTTTCAGAGGTATCCAGAATCCTTAGCACAACACTTTCACCATGGACTGTTGGCATAATAGAGATACGTAAATCAACCGTTTTCCCTTTATGTTTCACTTTCGAGCGGCCGTCTTGAGGTAAGCGATGCTCGGCGATATTCATTCCTCCTATAATTTTTATTCGGGCAATGGCAGCGGGCAACATTTTTTTATCGAAGTTTCTAACTTTGACTAAACTGCCATCCATTCTGAATAGAATATCAACATCATGTTTTCTGGGCCTAATGTGAATATCGGATGCTTTGCGTGTGATCGCGTCCATAATCAAATTATGGATTAAGCGCACAGTAGGTCTATCACTCGCTAGCTTGATTGCTAGCTGTTCTTCTTGTGTTGTTGTCTTATTGGCATAAGGGAGGTCATTGAGTACATCTTCAATGTCACTTGAACCATAGTGCTGCGAAATAGCGTACTCGATGTCCCTTGCTGAGCTCAATACAGGCTCAATAACATGACCTGACATAAAATAAAGCATATCAAGCGTTTCTGAGTCTGATGGGTTTTCCATCGCGACGACGAGTCTTTCCTTGTGAATCATTATGGGGATTATTACGTGGGTTCGAGCGAAATCAGCCGGAATGTGTCTAAGTTCATTTATTTCAACTTCAAAATTATCGAGTTGAACAAAGGGGATCTCCATACAGCATGATAGGGCGTTTTTTATTTGGTGATCAGTGGCAAAGCCTAGTCTAAAAATAATATGGCCCAATAATTCACCATTATTCTTTTTCTGTTCAGATATTGCTTCTTTAAGTTGCTTGGACGTGATGATGCCAGTTTGAAATAGGACCTGACCTAAGTTTCGGTGTTCAAATTTCTTGGTTTGTTCTAATGATTCGCTGAGTTGTTGCTTGTTTGTAATCAAAAAATTAGGACTCCTATTTGCTTTTTAAGTGCTTTGCACGACTTAAATTTTCGCCACACCTGTGGTCTCAAGCCTTCGTCAAACCGTAGTCATCAACCCTCGTCATTCCGGCTGAAGAGCGCACCGGAATGACAATGTTGCTTAGTCAAATGACTATCGTATGAATTTCTCTTTTTTACAGATCACTTAATAAGTTTAGTTTAAAAATAGAAGTAGCCAAGATTAATCTTTACCTATGAAACTATCGTTTACAGTTGTCTAACTGCTCCAAGCAATGCTATCACCCCAGCAATGCTACACAGTATTAATAGTAGAGGGCGAAACCGGCCAGCATCGACAAAGCTTCTTGCTTTAATACCGCTGATAAACCCAAGTAAACAAACAGGCATGAAGCTTAAGCAGGCATATAAAATTGATTCAGTGATTAAGCCCATAAAAGCATAGGCAATCAGGCTAATGATGCAGCTATAACTGAAATAGAAAGATAGGTTGGCGCGAACCGTTTTAGGGTTACCATATTGCATGACTAATGCCATGGGAGGGCCTCCAATGGAGGTGGTTGTGCCGGTAATACCACTAATAAATGCAGCAAATGCGAGTCGTTTAGGAGTATAGGAGAATTGTTTTCCAATATAGCTAATCACCACAGCAAGTAGTACACAAGCTGCCACTGAAAATTGTAGCCATATTGTATCTAGCTGAAGAAGTAGCCAAGCACCTAGTAGTGTTCCAGGGATTCGGCTTATAAAGGGCGTGATTAAGCTTTTTGTTTGTAAATGTTCACGTTGATCCCAAGTATTGAGCAAACTTAATACTAAGGCCGTCATGGTTAAAACCACCGGCACCCATTCAGGTTTGAATATTACGATGATAGGCGCGGCAATTACTGCCATACCAAAACCTAGAGCGGTTTGTACCCAGCACCCTACGAGTAAACTTAGTGCTGCGATGCCCCAAATCATCATGTCCATCAATGTCGGTCTCTAAAGCTTGAAGTCACTAACAATCAGATCAAACTTTTCGATGACGCTATCAACGGTAATCTGTTGCATGATATCAGAGCCTTTTACTCGCGTTCCCCAAGCCAGATGTTTAGCGTTCTTACCTTTTTGAACTTGAATGTTTTTATGGTAAACCTCTGCCGCATATTGCTGGTAGAGGTAAGGGCCGGTTCGTTTGGGGTTTGAATGGCCATATAAACCAAGCACTGGCGTGTGCTGTGAAACCGCCATATGAGCAGGGCCAGTATCAGGAGCAAGAACAATGCTGGCATTGGCAAGCAGCGCTAGCATTTGTTTCAAGCTGGTTTGCGCGATTAGATTATTTATGGGGCATTGTGCAAATTTTAAAATTGCTGAGCCCAGATTTTTATCAACATCACTTGGGCCGCCACAAAGTACAATATTAAACCCTTTATTATGGGCGTAGTCTGCGATGGCTGCGTAATACTCAGGTAACCAATTGCGTTCTTCTTTGCTGGCAGCGGGTGAGATGACTAATGTGCGAGTAGCTTCAGTTTCAGATTTAGGCGGAATATGTGCGTTAGCAAATTTTATGTCCTCATCAGAAATAGGAATTTGCCAGCTTAAATCATGCTTCTCTGATTCAGGTACACCTAGTTTTTCAGCAAAAGCAAAGAAGCCTTCCAAGACATGCGCTTCGGTTTGTTCTTTAATGCGCTCATTGGTGACAAGGGAATGAAACTCTTTAGCTCTGCCCCAATCAAACCCAATTTTACGTTTTGCCGGAATCAGTCGCGCAGCCCAATTAGCACGTAAAGCAACTTGCATGTGTAGTAAGGCATCGAATTGTCGGCCTTTCATCGACTGTTTGAGCTGTTTGAAAGCATCACGACCTTGAGACTTATCGAATACGATAAATTCCACACCTGCTAAGCCATCCAGCAAAACCTTCTCGATTTTGCCAATGATCCAAGTCACTTTCACATCAGGGTGATGTCGTTGAATCGCTTGTACTGCTGCAACCGCATTACAGACATCTCCAATAGCAGAAAGGCGAAGAATACAAATAGACTTTAAAGGCACTGTTTTAGCTTCTCACTTGGTGTTTGGTATTGGGTGGTTATGACTTATCTACGATTTGGACTGAGTGTTTTTGTCCTGAATTTTTTCGATGATGCGTGTCGTAGAACAGCCTTCAACAAATTCAATGACAGCGACTTGGCCACCATTAGCCTGAACAATATCGGCACCCATGATGGTATCAACGGTATAATCTCCGCCTTTCACCAACACGTCAGGCATAATTTTTTCTATCATATGAAACGGTGTGTCATCGTATTGCGTGCCAGTCTGTTCTCCAAAAGGAATTACCCAGTCAACAGAAGATAAGCCCGTTAATACCGTTGCCCGATCTTTAATCGAATTCACAGGACGACTTTCGCCTTTTAAGCGGCGAACTGACTCATCACTATTCAAACCTAAAACCAAACGATCACCCAAAGCGCGGGCTTGCTCTAGATAATGAACATGACCTGCATGGAGAATATCGAAACAGCCATTGGTGAAAACAATTTTCTCTCCAGAATGGCGTGCGAATTCAATATGGCGAAGCACGTCATCAAAAGGAGTTTGGTAGTGGCTGTTTTTGGATTTAAACATTTCAGTGTTGGTGACTTGGTAAAGTTCTTTTGGTGATACGGTAGCAGCACCGAGTTTTGCAACGACAATTCCAGCGGCCAGATTGGCAACTTGAGCGGCTTTTACAAATGGAAGGCCTGCTGCCATCATCACGACCAAGGTTGCGATGACCGTATCACCTGCGCCCGTCACATCGGCAACTTCTAACACTTGGGCCGGCATATCGACTTTGTCTATTTTTGTAATGGCCGACATACCTTGCTCACTACGCGTGAGTAGAATAGATTCAATCTCACAGTCTTCCATTATTTTACGTGACGATTCAATGATGGATAACTCAGTGTCAGCATTGCCACCCGCTGATAAAAACTCATTCTTATTCGGGGTGATAATATTGGCACCACGATAAATAGATAAGTCTTTGGATTTAGGGTCGATAAGAACTATTTTATTCAGTTTACGAGCCTGTTGGATCATCTCGGAAACATAGTGCAAAGAGCCTTTGTTATAGTCTGAAAAGACGACAAAGTCATAGTCGGCAACACAGTTTTTAAATGCTTCCATTAATGTTTGAGCATGTTGTTGTGCGAAAGCTTGTTCAAAATCAAGGCGAACAACTTGCTGGTGGCGGCTAATAACCCGTAACTTGGCAATCGTTGGCTGATCAGATTGTCTGATCAAAGCAGAATCGATATTTTCATTGGTTAACATCGCTTCTAATAACATGGCATTCTCATCATCACCGACAATGCCCATTAATGTTACTTGGCCATCTAAGTGGGCAATATTTCTGGCGACGTTAGCCGCGCCACCAACTTTATCTTCACGCTCTGCGATTTTAACAATCGGGACCGGTGCTTCGGGTGAAATTCGTTGTGAATCACCTTGCCAGTAACGATCCAGCATTACATCGCCAACAACAAGGATTTTTTTATCGGACAAGTGCTTAAAAACAGCAATATCAAACATGTAAAAGGCGCCAGTAATCAGGTGTAAGAAATAATGATGGCTAGCTTACCTCAAATGCCTGTAATCTGACAGTAAAGAGACTGTTCAAAGATATTGGGCTGAAATATTACTTTAATGGATTAAACTGGTTTAAGCGTCACAAGAGGCTTGTATTCTTATAGATTACCAGCATTATAAAGATCTGAAGGATATGGAACTCAGGAGCCGATACCGCTTGGTGTTCACATTGAAATGATGGTGTTTTCCATTTCAAACCAAACGCTTTTAGGCGTGCTTCGATTACCACAAATGTAAGTGAGTAAATGAAAATGGATGAGAAAAAGATTACGCAAGCAGAAATACAAAGCTGGGCAAACCTGAGTCGTTCTGTTTTGAATGGCGTGGTAGGTGATTATTTAGTAAAAGAAAATAACCCTTTGGCAATTGAAATGGCTTTTTATCATCAAGACCAAGCACTGGTTTTGGATGAAACTTTAGCCCAACAAATGCACGATAAATCAGAAATCCCAACAGGCAGTTCATCAGATAAGCGGCTTTCAAATAAAATTATTGTGCTGGTGCATGGCTTAACCAATCTGGAAACTATTTGGGATCTCAAGCCTGAAGTCAGTGACGAAGAGCAAACTGAGGGCTCAGTAAATAGTAGTGATGAGGGCTCAAATGATAACTATGGACGACGTATTCAAGACACATATGGTTTTACGCCCTTTTACTTGCGGTATAACACCGGTATATCTATTAAAGAAAATGGCCAACAGCTTAATGACTTACTTTGTCAGCTAGAATCTGTTTATCCAATTGAGATTGATGAAGTAGTATTAATGGGCTTCAGTATGGGCGGTTTACTCATTCGGAGTGCCCAGAAATTTGCACAAGATTATAAATCAACGTGGATTGATAAATTATCAAATTGTTACTATATCGGCACGCCTCACGAAGGCTCGCCGCTTGAAAAATTCGGACATCTTACCAGTTCAATCGTACGTTTGATTCCACGAGAATATATTAGTCATTGGGCAGACTGGATTGATATGCGCAGTGAGGGGATTCGGGACCTTAAAAATGGTTTGATGCATTTGAAAGATCCAGATGATTCTGAGTCAGAAAATGATAACGATCCTTACGAACAAAGCGCTCGTTGTGGTAGTTTTTATATTCAAGCCCAGCACCACTTTATTAGCGGGGCTTTGTCAGAAAACAAAGATAGTTTGATCAATAAATTCTTTGGTGACAGCTTGGTACGTCATTCGAGTGCAAACCCAATTTCCGCACCAGAAGACTGTAAAACAGCTCATTTTGATGGGATTCCTCATGTGCCCTTAGCGCACTCAAGAAGAGTTTATGACCAAATTAAACAATGGTTCGATGAGCATGAAAATGGTGTTGAATTAAAGTACGCTGAGATTCCGGGTTCATCAGAAGGTTTGTCACTACCACAAGGACTGTCAACTAAGGAGATCATTTCAGGTACGATTGATTTGCTCACAACGGCCTATGACCATACCGTTGATGCCGTTGAAAAAGTACATCACTCCATTGCTAATGAACCGTTTTCCTTACTTAAAAAAATACCCGTAGTCGCTGAAGTGACCAAGCCTATTTCTTCAACACATAAAGAGATTCTGGATACTATTTATTTCTCTCTAAGAGAAGGCGGTAAACTTGCACATAAAGGGGCTAAATTAATGGGCGGTGGAAAAAATAAGAAATGAGTGATTCTGCAAAAGAATTGTTGCTTAAGTATTTTGGTTTTTCTGACTTTCGAGCGGGTCAATCAGAAGTAGTACAAGCTATATTGTCTGGAAGAAGTGCGGCTGCAATTTTTCCAACAGGTTCAGGTAAATCATTATGTTATCAGTTGCCAGCCATTCAACTACCGGCACTGACTTTGGTTGTTTCGCCACTACTTGCTTTGATGCAAGATCAATTAGATTTTCTACAACAAAAGGGAATTCCTGCTGCGAGTATTGACTCAACCCAAACTCGGGATAAAGCAAGTGAAGTAATGGCCGAAGTGCGTGATGGCCGAATCAAAATCTTAATGATTTCAGTTGAGCGTCTAAATAACGAACGCTTTAGACAGTTTTTGAGTCAGATTACTATTTCATTACTTGTGGTAGATGAGGCACATTGTATTTCAGAGTGGGGACATAACTTTCGACCAGATTATTTAAAACTACCTCAATACCGTAAAGACTTTAATATCCGGCAAACCTTATTGCTGACGGCGACGGCCACCCCCAAGGTCATTGAAGATATGGGGCAAAAATTCGGTATTGATCAAAATGATATTACGTTAACCGGTTTCTATCGTCCTAATTTAAATTTAGCCGTTCAAGGTGTTTCGAGTCCTCAAAAAATAACCGTATTAAGCAAATGGTTGCAGGATAGAGTAAGCCAAGCTGGAATTGTCTACGTGACCCTGCAGCAAACGGCAGAAAGCGTGGCGACTGAGCTTAGGAAATACAATATACCTGCACAAGCTTATCATGCGGGTATGGATAGTGAGCGCCGTCAGCAGATCCAACAACGTTTTATGGCAAGCAAAAAAGGCGTAATTGTCGCGACCATTGCTTTCGGTATGGGGATTGATAAAAGTGATATTCGCTTTGTTGTGCATTTTGATTTGCCAAAATCAATTGAAAATTATGCTCAGGAGATTGGCAGAGCAGGTCGGGATGGTCTGCCTTCAGACTGCTTGGTGCTCGCAAATAGAGATAACCTGAATATTTTGGAAAACTTCGTTTATGCTGATACGCCTGAGCCAACTGCGATTGATTATGTTTTAAATGACATTGTAGAAAATACAGAAGATGGACAGTGGGAGTTAGTTTTGAATACGCTTTCCAGTCAATCGAATATCCGTCAGTTAAGCTTGAAAACTTTGCTAGTCTATCTGGAGCTTTTCAAAGTCATTAAACCTCTATACAGCTACTTTGCTGAGTATAAATACAAGTTCCTACTTCCTGAATCAGAACTACTTGCTCGTTTCGAAGGTGAACGACAAGACTTTGTACGTGCGATTTTTGAAACATCTCAAATGGCTAAGGTATGGGCGAGTGTCGATTTTGAAAAACTAAGTCGACAGTGTTCAAGTGACCGAAATCGCGCGATTACGGCCTTAAACTATTTAGATGAACAAGGCATGATTGAATTACAAACTAAGCAAATGACACAGGTTTATCAACTCCTCATACCTAATATTGATACCAAGCGTTTGGCTGAAGACTTATTTGCCCGTTTTAACGATAAAGAACAAAGTGAAATAGAACGAATCCATAATTTGATGGCATTCTTTGAAAGCAAAAAATGTTTAAGCCAGCAACTTGCAGACTACTTTGCAGATTATCATGTGCCAGAGAAATGCGGTCACTGTTCGGTGTGTGCCGGTCACCCCGCTCAATTTCCGGCAGTGGTTGAAAACCCACCGTTGTCTCAATTTGATTTTGCGAGCCTTAGTCTTGAAATAACCGGAAAATTAGGTAAGTCAGCGACGCCAGTATTAATTAGTCGATTCTTCTGTGGTTTAACGACACCTATTTTTAGTCGCTTAAGGGTTCGTTCATTAAAAGGGTTTGCTTGTTTTGAACGCTATCGGTTTTCAGAAGTAAAAGCGTGGGTTGAGGAGGGAATAATTTCCCCCAAGGGTTCTTCATAAATTAAGTGTGTGTTTATTTGTACGGAGTTTAAGTTATTTCTTATCTCGTAGTTGATACATCTAATGCTAGAGTATTTAAAAACTATAATGATTGTATAACTCTTCAGTCACTTTAGTATCAGATCAAATTGTCATTTTGTAACTTAACTCTAACGCTATTGTGGAAGTAAGCGATCATGCAAAAAGTAAGGCGTCTTTCTTTAGGCGAACATCGTTTAGTTGGTGATATTATCGGAGATAGCTTTGCAGACGATCCGGTCAATTGTTGGGTATTTGGCGGGCAGGATGGTATAAGGCATTACTTTGCTAATACCGCTAAAAAGCTATTTCTCCCACAAGGTTATGGGCATGTAATGGAAGATGGGAGTGGTGCTTCTTTATGGATACCACCAAATGTAAAGAAGCATATCCCCATTCTGCATAATCTTGACACCGCAGCAGCCATGATTCGATACGGTGGGCTAAAATCTATTCCAAGAGGGCTATTAGTGGACAATGCGTTAGCCAAGGCTAAACCTGCGAAGCCTCATTATTATTTATTTGCTATTGGATCCCGTTCGGCCAAACAGGGTAAAGGTATTGGTGGGGCATTAATGACAGCAGGCTTAAAAAGAGCTGATTTGGAAAAAATGCCTGTCTATCTAGAAAGTAGTAAAGAGAGGAATATAGCATTCTACCGAAGATACGGCTTTGAAATGATAGAAAAAATCATACCAACTAATGGTTGTCCGCCCATTTGGTCAATGTGGAGAGAACCCAGCTAATTTTCTAAGGCGCTCAATGATATACCAATACGATTAAATACTTGTTAGGGCTCATGCCTGACGCATTTAATGTACGATCTACAGCTAAAACCCATGCTGAAATTGTTGAGCACTTGGGCGCTGTGTTCATCTGTGTTGTCTGTTTTTTTTATGTTGGCGTAATTCGGTGCGACAACTTTTTAACTAATACTAGTCGTTATAACAGCATTAATTAAATGTTGTAGAAAGTTAGTAATATTTTTAAAGGGCCTGCCCCCCATTAATGGTTGCAGGTTGGTTGTCGATCGTTCAAATATTTTTTTGTAATATTGCAACCAATCGTCAAACGTTTACCACCTACGGTCAAGGTGCTTTTGGTTGATATCTGTACAATTCGCTGCCAGTTTTCGAGTCCTTTGATAGATAAATTAAACATATAAAAAGGTAAATGGATATGACCAGCAACAAGACGATTCCACTCGCGCTAGAACATGTATATAAATGGGAGCAAGAAAAAGCAAACGATCTGTATTTAACGCAGCCTTTGGGTAATGGCACCGTTAAAGAATACACTTGGGCTGAAGCCGTAGGTGAAGCACGTAAAATGGCTGCTTACATTAAAACCTTGGACTTGCCGGCTAAAAGTAAAATTGCACTTTTATCTAAAAATTGTGCGCATTGGATTATCGCTGATTGGGCTATTTGGATGGCTGGTCATGTGACTGTTCCGTTATATCCAACATTGAATGCGGATACGGTCGGATATATTTTAGATCACAGTGAGGCAAAGTTATTATTCGTTGGAAAGCTTGATGACTGGGATGAGATGAAAGACGGGATTCCTGAGGGTTTACCGTGTGTCTCGTTTGAGTTGAGTCCTGATGAAGCAAAGGATAAATATCCGCAGTGGGATGAGGTGACTAGTAATGTTAGCCCAATGACAGAGAACACTGTTCGTGACCCGGAAGAAGTAGCCACTATTGTTTATACCTCTGGTAGTACTGGTCAACCGAAAGGTGTGATGTTGTCTTTTCACGGTATGGCGTTTGCGGCGGAAGGTGCCATCGAATCGCTTAATGTAAGCGATCAGGATCGAATGTTATCTTATTTACCATTAGCGCACGTGATGGAGCGTTTTGTTGTTGAAATGGCATCTATATCAGTAGGCTTTAAGTTGTACTTTGCTGATAATCTTAAGACATTTGTTGCTGACTTAGGTAGAGCTAACCCTACTCTATTCTTAGCTGTCCCTAGAATCTGGACTATTTTCCAAACTGGAATTTTTGCAAAAATGCCTAAGAAGAAGCTGGATCGATTAATGCGTATTCCTTTGCTATCCGGTTTTATGAAAAAGAAAATTTTACGAACGCTTGGTTTAGCAAATGTACGATATGCTGCCAGTGGATCTGCACCGCTTAGCCAAGATACCATTGACTGGTATCGTAAGCTTGGCTTGGAGTTATTGGAAGGGTATGGCATGTCTGAAAACTTCGGTTATTCTCATATGTCTCAACCCGGTCGTAGCTGTCTTGGTTATGTTGGTGAGCCTCTTCCAGGCGTTGACTGTCGAATTAGTGAAAATGGTGAGATACAAGTTAAAACACCTACCATGATGATGGGTTACTTTAAAGACGAAGCAAAAACCAAAGAAGAATTCACTGACGATGGTTACCTTAAAACCGGTGACCGTGGTGAAATTGACCATCTAAAGCGCCTTAAAATTACAGGCCGTACGAAAGAAATTTTTAAGACTAGTAAAGGTAAGTATGTTGCCCCGGCACCTATCGAAAATAAATTAATTAATCATGAAGACATCGAAATGGTTTGTGTCTCGGGTGCTGAGTATCCTGCTCCGCATGGTTTGGTCGTTTTATCTGAATCGGCGACCGAAAAGTGTCAGGAAATTTCATTTAAAAGTGAATTGGAAACTAGCTTTAAGTCGTTGATTGCAGATGTTAACACCACGCTTGATCCGCATGAACATATTAAATTTATCACTGTTGTTAGCGAAGGTTGGACCATAGAAAATGGTTATTTGACGCCTACGATGAAGATGAAAAGAAATGTTATTGAAGATGCTTATAAGCCAAGCTTGGATGAGTGGTATGACTCACGTTTATCGGTAATTTGGGCTTAGTTTTTATGTGAGACTGTTATTGGTTCTGAATTGGGCGGGAGATTCTCCTGTCCAGCGCTTAAATGCTCGGCTAAATGCACTTAGCTCCGAAAAACCCAATAAGTAAGCTACTTCACTGATTGAGACGCTATTTTCTTTTAAATGGCGTTTCGCTTCTTCTTGCCTGACTTCTTCAACTAGTGATTGAAAGGATACATTATCCTTTTTTAGTTTTCGGTATAAAGTGTGTCGGCTCATATTTAGCTTATTTGCCACAACTTTTACATCAAGCTCATCATTATCATCTAGATTATTTTTAATGAATGCTCTTACTTTTTCCTGAGTATTATTGTTAGTCGGAAGTTTTTGAAGTAGTTTTTCTGCATAGTCGGTTAAGATGTTTAATAAGTGAGGGTTAGTTAAATTTATCTTGGTATCAAGCAGTTTTCGATCAAACACGATGCTTGTAGTCTCTTGATCAAAGAATAATGGCGCGTTAAATATAGATTCATATTGCTCGATGTAGCTCGGGGCGGAATGTTCAAAATTCAAGTGTTTTGGCTTAAACCGTGTACCAACCAAATACTTGCTGCGAGATAATGCCGAGGCAATCATTCTTTCCATTTCAGGAATAGAATAAAATTCAGGTAATTCAAAACGGAACTCTAGCGTGGCTAAATCATCTTTTTCAATAAGTGTTAAGGTTGCAGCTTGATTGACAATGCTAAAAAACCGAACGTATTTTTGAAGGCCCTTCAGAACGGTTTCACACTGGAATGAGGCTTGAGTGACAACACTAAATCGGCTTGGGTCCACTTTATCGCCCACTAATAAGCCGATGGCCGGGTTTTGGGTATATGTTTTGGCTATATCCCAAAGGGTCTTGAGTTTAGAGATACAAACGCGTCCATCAGGATTTTCAAGATTCTCTAGCGTGATACCCGATTTTTCTTCAAGAAATGTTTGTTCAATACCTAGTTCCAGTAAAGTGTAGTAAGTATCGATCACGGTGCTAACACTGATGGTAGGTAAGTTCATCTATTTGTACTCAGTATTAGCGGGAGTATGAATGCATGACATTAATGGGGCAGATCTCTCCTGCCTCCTTCACCTCTTTGATAATTATCCAAACATCCCGGATAAGAAAGCAATACCAATAGTAAATATACCAATGCTGGTCGCAAGGGCCATCCCATAGAATCGGTTAACGGAACTTTGATGCTGTCTAATGTAGCTATCTATTGCTTGAGCGGCAATATCCTCGGCAGTTTCTCTGGCCATTTCATGAGCTTGTTGAATTGCTTCTCCTTGAAGTTTTTGCCATGACTCAGTGTCAACTGATTGAACCTCTGAAATATGGTCTTTTAGCTCTTCTATCAGGCTTGCATCAAGGCTTGTATTTGTTTTTCCATTTAGTAACTCTGTCTTAAACTCATTTAATTGATTACCTAAGAATAAGCCAACTTCTGCAGCCACTTCTTCTTTTATTGACTCGGTTTTCTTATTAATTTCGTCAACATATTCATCCATGATTGCTTTTAGGTGAACTTGTTGGTCTTGTTTTGAGTCATTTAAAATACGTTTTACGTGGTCGTACTGTTCATCAAATAAGCTTGAAAGTAATTCGTGTAATCGATTATTTACATTAGCTTTGACGGCAGAGCGAGCGACTTGCTCAATGATATCAGTAGGTACTGGTGCGGCTGATTGTTGTAGCGTTGCAGGGCTGGGGGCTGCTACTGGTGCATCTTGTAACTCTTCAGGTAATTCCGTTTGGGTCATTTGTCCTAAATCAGCTTCTTCTTTATCAGATAGTGAGATTGAAATAGCTGGTTGAGGTAGAGCATTATTTTCAACATCATGACCGAGTTGTTTAATTATTTCAGCAACAATTTTAGGCTCGGCAGGTTTTGTGAGTACATTATAAATGCCATATGTACGTGCATCATCATTAAAGTCTTCTGACTTTTTAGAGGTGCACATAATGACCGGGATACCACTTGTTTCCGGGTTCGTTTTAATTTGCTTTGTCGCTTCAACGCCGTTCATGCCAGGCATTAAATGATCCATAAAAATAACATCAGGGTTGTCATTGGCTTTCAAAAAATCCAGGGCATCTTCTGCTGAGCCAACCATACTGACTTTAAGGCTGATTTTTTCTAATAATTTGCTTAATGCAAATCGAGCAACTTTTGAATCATCAACCAGTAAAGCACTTTTAATCGTCATTATTTACCTCTTTAGAATCTTTGTTCTGCGCTGTCTATTTATAAGTATAAACAACTATTTATGCATTGCTAATTACAGCGTTTTAGACTGTTTTAATCTTTTACCAGCCATCAAGTTGTGGGCATTCTGTTGCGCGATAACTTTTGAGCCGGTAGCAAACGCCTGGTTCACTTGATCTTGCTGTAAAGATTTCACCTTCGGCTGTTGTAAGTGTTGCTTTACCAAATGGATCGCCGTCTTTAAAGGTTCCTGTGATTTTACTGCCATTTGGGTTCAAAATTTCACCCTTACCGTGGTAAAGACCATCAATAAACTGCCCAACATATTTTTTGCCGCTGGCATAGGTTTCAAACCCTTTTCCATGGAACATGCCATTAGAAAATGAACCTTCATAATGACCGCCATCAGGGTAGGTTAAAGAACCATGCCCATGAAACAGGTTGTCAGCAAAGCCACCAACATAGAGTAAGCCTCCTTTTGTGGTGAGTGAACCTTGACCATTTAGTACTCCGTCGATCCAGAAACCACTATAAATATCCCCCGTAGCTTTAGTTAATGTACCTTCACCACTAAATTTGTTGCTATCAACTTCGCCGATATAGGTATCGCCATCGGTGGTTGTTAGTGAGCCTTGGCCCTGCATTCTTCCTTCAAACCACTCCCCTTGGTATTTCATACCATTGGCATAGCGTACTGAGCCGCTACCATGAAACTTACCATTTACAAATGAGCCGTTATATTCGAGTTTACCATCCTCTTTATAATGACCTTCTCCGGTTAATATATCATTTGTCCATTCCCCGTTGAGGTATTCCACTTTAGAGTAATGTTCTAATCGTGCATTAAGTGACTTGCTCATACCGCGGCGTACATCTATTTGAGTGCTCCAGCTAGTGTATCCACTCTTGGCAACTTCTATCGTGTAATTTCCTGGTGTAAGTTCTAGCTCAAGCATTGTTGGCCCGTATGGTTTGCCGTTTACCAATACTGTGTCGTCATGAACGTTTGAACGTATGGTTAGTTTACCTGTGGTTAATGGTGCTTTTTTTGGAGCACTACTGTAAGCAACGACTTCTTGCTCTATTATTTTTTCAGGAGCATCTTGTTGCTGTGTTGATGACGCTGTTTTCTGATCTTCAAGTGGTGATGCTATTTCGTCAGCAAAGATAGCGTCATTATTAAAGGATGCATCGTCTGCTTCTTTTTGGGACGGTAATTGCGTTAGTGTATTTTCATTTTTTTCAGATTTAGAAGTTTTGTTAAGCGTTGTTTTTGCTTTTATAGGTGTCTTGTCATGGGTGGCGTTGGTTTGCTTTTGAGAATCTGTTTTAACCACCCAAGGTTCAGGAACTTCATTCGGAATACCTTCAGAAAGAGGGCTGACAGGCGCGAATCCTGCGGTAACTAAAAGCAGTATAAATAAAAAGTTGATAAAGAGGAGAGGCCTCAAATCGACCATGAATGTACTTCCTTTGGGAGTTGAAAATAGATTTTCTGAATTTAACCGGGATGCTAATAATTAGAGTCTAGTCTGAAATGTAAAAAAATTCCTGCTTAAAGGCTTCAAATGTAAGGCGGTTCACAGAAACTGTTGGCTTTACTTCTAATGTTTGGCATATGAAAACGGCTGCACTGTACACTTTTAATGACGAAACGCGAATGTTTTATAAAGAAAAAGAGAATAAATGCGTGTGAATATTGCGTTTTTAAGCGGTAACTTGTTAGTGTATATCTACTTTTATAAGATAGTAATATGTGAATATAGATACAAATACAGGATGAACTTGGCCTTCATTCGCAGTCCGGTCTATAGTCTCCTTATCTAATTCTTTTTTCTGCAGTTTACAAGGTACGAAGCTTTTATGGCTAACAAGAATATTCATAGTGCATTTACGTTAATCAGAACTCAAAAAATTGACGCGTTACATGTCATGGTTGAGGAGTATGAGCATACGGCCACTGGGGCGAAGCATTTGCATTTTGCTACAAATAATAGTGAAAATGTCTTTTTAGTCGGTTTAAAAACAGTGCCTCTCGATAATTGTGGTGTTGCACATATTCTAGAGCACACGGCTTTGTGCGGGAGTGAAAAATACCCTGTTCGCGACCCCTTCTTTATGATGATTCGCCGTTCTCTAAATACCTTTATGAACGCATTTACGAGCAGCGATTGGACGGCCTATCCATTTGCGAGTAAGAATAAAAAAGATTTTAATAATTTATTGGAGGTCTATTTGGATGCCGTGTTCTTTTCTCGGTTAGACGAAATGGATTTTTTACAGGAAGGCCATCGTGTAGAGTTTGAAACACCTGATGATGCTAATTCTGACCTGACATATAAAGGTGTCGTTTATAATGAAATGAAGGGGGCGATGAGTTCCCCGGTGAGCCAGCTATGGCAAACGTTAACTCGCCACCTCTATCCAACTTCAACTTATCACTATAATAGTGGTGGTGATCCTGAACATATTACAAATTTAAGCTACCAATCCCTAAAAGATTTCTACGCTAAGCACTATCACCCAAGCAATGCGGTTTTTCTAACCTTTGGGGACATTCCTGCAATTGAGCATCAAACTAGCTTCCATGACTTCGCTTTGTCTCGGTTTCAAAAGGAAGATCATGGTATACATATTCCTGATGAACAACGTTATTGTGCGCCAATACGTATTCAAGAGAACTATCCGATAGAAGAAGATGAGCCAACTGAGCATAAAACGCATATCGTGATGGCGTGGTTATTAGGTCATGGTTTTGATCTTGAGCAGAATCTTGAGGCGCATTTACTTGCAAATGTATTGTTTGAAAATTCGGCGGCGCCTTTGCAGCGCGTCCTTGAAGAATCAAAACTTGGTCATTCACCTTCACCTCTATGTGGTTTGGAAGACTCAAATCGAGAAATGGCTTTTGCTTGCGGTTTGGAAGGTAGTGAACCAGGAACTGAAGAAGCGATGGAAGCCGAAATAATGGCTGTATTGCATGAAGTCGCAGAAAATGGTGTTGAAAAAGAACGCTTGGACGCTGTATTGCATCAGTTGGAATTAAGTCAGCGTGAAATATCTGGTGATGGGTTTCCTTATGGTTTACAAATTATTTTAGCGGCATTACCACCCATGATTCATGGTGGCGACCCTGTCGCATTACTAGATTTAGAGCCAGTGCTTGAAAAACTGCGTGAGCAAGTGAAAGACCCTGAATACTTTAAATCATTAGTGAAAAAGTTACTTATTGATAACCCGCACCGGGTTACTTTGTCTCTGCGTCCTGACGCACAATATGAAAATGTCAGAACTGCATTAACGAAGAAAGAACTGGAAGACAAAAAGGCTTCTCTTTCTGAAGAAGAAAAACAGCGTGTAATTGATCAGGCTGAGCTTCTAAAACAGCGTCAGTTAAAGAAAGATGATGAATCTATTCTTCCTAAAGTCGGTATTCCAGATGTACCGCTGCACTTGTTAACGCCTGAAGGTAAACCTTTCTCAGCTGATGACAGCATTACTTCTTACCATCAAGGAACGAATGGTTTGGTGTACGAACAAATAATTATAGATATGCCAGAACTTGATGATGACCTAAAAGCCTTGTTGCCTATTTATACCAGTGTTGTAACCGAGTTAGGTCTTGGTGAACAGAGCTATTTAGATATTCAAAATAAGCAATCTGCATTAACTGGGGGAATGGGGGTATATAGCTCAATTAAAGGTTCGGTTGATAATGTACAGAATATTAAGGGCATTATTGTTTTCTCTGGTAAAGCCTTAGCAAGAAACCATACCTTTTTGACTGAGCTTCTAAAAGATACCATTAATGATGCCCGGTTTGATGAGTTGGAGCGATTAAAGGAGCTGGTTGCTCAAATGCGTGCGAGAAGAGAACAATCGGTGACCAGTAATGGTCATGGTTTAGCAATGGGTGTGGCATCAAGCAGGATGAGTCCCGCTGCTTATTTGGCGTACCAGTTAGGTGGCGTTCAGGGAATTAAATCGATCAAAGCGTTAGATGATTCATTGTCGGATGATGCAACGCTAGCAAAGTTCGCCTTACAGCTACAAAAAATTCATACTAAGGTTTGCAAGAGTGCGCGTCAGTATTTAGTCGTTGCTGAAGCTGAAGTGGCTGATGGTGTTGCGCGGCACATCAAAGAATGCCACTCAGGTTTTAAAGTAAGGAATACTGAAAATTTTACGCTTCCTGAAGTAAGGGAAACTGTAAAAGAAGCATGGTTAACTTCTACGCAAGTAAACTTCTGTGCAAAAGCCTACCCAACGGTTGCGGTAGGTCATGTTGATGCGCCTGCATTAACTGTCTTAGGCGGCTTTTTACGAAATGGTTATTTGCATCGTGCTATTAGAGAGCAGGGTGGTGCTTATGGTGGTGGTGCTGGACAAGATTCTGCTTCGGCTGCATTTCGATTTTTCTCCTATCGAGACCCTCGTTTAACTGAAACGCTTGATGATTTTGATGCTTCTCTTGAATGGTTGAAAAAGACTAAGCATGACGAGGAGGAGTTGGAGCAAGCAATTTTAGGGGTTGTTTCTCAAATTGATAAGCCAAAATCACCAGCGGGCGAAGCAAAAGGCGATTACCATAGTTTACTGTCTGGTCGAACTAAAGAGCAGCGTGAGCATTTCAGAGCGCAAGTTCTGAGTGTGACTCTGGACGACCTTCAACGAGTAGGTGAGCAGTACTTAAAGCCAGAATTGGCGAGTGTTGGGGTGATTACACAGACCTCTAATAAAGCAAAACTTGAAGCGCTGGGTTTGTCTGTTCACGAGCTATAAAAATTCATTGTCCATGACTATTTCTCGCGGTTGTGAGCCGCGAGAAAAATTGTAATTAACATCTTCGTTGTATCTGCGCTTTAACCATAATTCGCGTAGCAATTTCTTCTACTGAGTAATGAGTTGTGTTCATGGAAGATATTCTTTCCCGTCGATACATTAATTCTGCTTCTTCGACTTCTAAATTGCATTGTTTTATTGAGGCATAGCGTGAGTTTGGTTTTCTTTCATTCCGGATCAAGCATAAACGGTCAGGTTCAATCGTGAGCCCAAAAAGTTTCTCCCGGTATGGTTTAAGTATCTGAGGAAGAACCTGATCATCAATATCCTCTTCAGTAATTGGATAGTTTGCTGCTTTAATGCCATATTGCATTGCCAAATAAAGGCAAGTTGGTGTTTTACCGCTACGGGAGACACCAATTAAAATTACATCTGCTTTGTTATAGAGTTTAGTTCTTGCGCCATCATCATTGTCGAGCGCATAGTTAATGGCTTCTATTCGTTCATCGTAGCGGCTGTTTTCTGTAATACGTGTGCGACCAACCTTATAGGATGAACGAACCCCAAGTTCTTTTTCTAGAGGGCCTAAAAAGGCAGCAAAAATGTCAATCATTAATGCATCGGTTTTTTTTATAACCTTTCGAATAGCGTCATCGACAATGGTGTCAAAAATAATGGCTTTTGCACCGTCTCGCTTTGAAGCAGAGTTAATGATCTCAGCCGTTTCTTCTGCTTTTTCCAGGCTATCAACATAAGGGAGAGTGACTTTTTCAAAATGATGGTCTTCAAACCGCGTGAGTAAACTTACGCCAAGAGCTTCAGAAGTAATGCCGGTTCCATCAGAGATAAAAAAAGCGGTTCTTTTTGTTGTTGCTGTACTTTTCGTTGTCATAGTGAATATCTACCCATAAATAAAGCGCCTAAGGTGTGATCTGATTCAACAAAACTAGCATAAAGTGTTAATATGCGCACCATATCAATGTCGCTTTAAATGAGAGAGTTTAGAGCGGCACAGTTTGAACGTCTTTGTTTAGGAGATAAGTCTTGCAAGATTATATTATCTGGTTTGATCAGTTAGGAATGAATGATGTAGAGCGAGTGGGTGGGAAAAATGCTTCTCTCGGAGAAATGATTGCAAATCTTTCCTCAGCAGGCGTTAGTGTTCCCGGTGGTTTTGCAACGACTTCAAAAGCCTATCGTGATTTTCTTGCGAGTAATAATTTAAGTAAAAAAATAAATGCCGCTCTGGAAAATCTTGATGTTAATGATGTGAATGCACTGGCGGAAACAGGCGCAATGATTCGTGGCTGGATGATGGAGTGCCCATTTCCTGAAGCATTTGAAACTTGTTTAAAAGAAGCTTATGAGACATTGCAAGACGGAAATCAAGATATGTCTGTTGCAGTGCGATCATCAGCAACTGCAGAAGATCTGCCTGAAGCTTCTTTTGCAGGGCAGCAAGAAACATTTTTAAATGTGAAGGGCTTTGAACAAATTCTAAAGTCTGTCAGAGAGGTTTTTGCCTCACTGTTTAATGATCGTGCGATTTCATACCGCGTTCATCATGAGTTTGAACATAGTGAAGTGGCGCTTTCTGCTGGTATTCAAAAGATGGTTCGTAGTGAAACTGCTAGTAGTGGTGTGATGTTCACGCTTGATACGGAGTCTGGTTTTCGTGATGTCGTGTTTATTACCTCGTCTTATGGTTTGGGTGAAACGATCGTTCAGGGTGCGGTAAATCCTGATGAGTTTTATATTCACAAGCAAACATTTGAGGCGAATAGACCTGCAATTTTAAGGCGTAATCTTGGTAGTAAAGCGATTAAAATGATTTACAGTCAGCAAGAAGATAATGATGACCTAGTAGAAACGGTAAAAGTTGATCATGACCAGCGTTTCAAGTTTTCAATTTCAGATGATGATGTGCATGAGTTGACTCGACAAGCTCTAATTATTGAAAAACACTACCAGCGGCCAATGGATATTGAATGGGCTAAAGACGGTGATGATGGCAATATTTATATCGTTCAGGCTCGCCCAGAAACAGTTAAAAGTCGCTCAAGTGCAGCCATACTTGAGCGCTACTTGATGAAAGAAACAGGTAATGTATTAATTGAAGGGCGTAGTATTGGTCAAAAAATTGGTAGCGGTCCTGTGAAAGTTGTTCGTAGTATTGCTGATATGGACCAAGTGATGGATGGCGATGTTCTGGTTACTGATATGACAGACCCAGATTGGGAGCCTGTTATGAAGCGGTCATCAGCTATTGTAACGGATCGTGGAGGTCGAACGTGCCATGCGGCAATTATTGCCCGCGAACTGGGTATTCCCGCCGTTGTAGGTTGTGGTGATGCGACAGATCTCCTTGAGTCCGGGCAGAATGTCACAGTATCCTGCGCAGAAGGGGATACTGGCTTTATCTACGAAGAATTGTTGGACTTTGAGTTAAAGGAAAATTCAGTTGAGTCGATGCCCGACTTAGATTTAAAGCTCATGATGAATGTTGGGAATCCAGATAGAGCGTTTGATTTTCAAGCCTTACCAAATGAAGGTGTTGGCTTAGCACGCTTAGAGTTTATTATTAATAGAATGATTGGTATTCACCCTAAAGCGCTATTGAACTTTGACTCATTGCCAACAGAAACCAAGCAAATGGTTGAAAAGCGTATTAGTGGTTACTCGTCTGCCGTTGATTTTTACGTTGATAAATTGGTTGAAGGTATTTCAACGCTAGCAGCTGCTTTTTACCCAAAGAAAGTCATTGTACGTTTGTCTGATTTTAAATCTAACGAGTATGCTAACCTGATTGGTGGTGCGCTTTATGAGCCGGATGAAGAAAATCCGATGCTAGGGTTCCGGGGCGCTTCTAGATATATTTCCGAAACTTTTAGAGACTGTTTTTACTTAGAGTGTGAGGCATTCAAGCGTGTTCGAAATGAAATGGGCTTTACCAATGTTGAAATTATGGTGCCTTTTGTTCGAACAGTAGGGGAAGCTAAGCAAGTGGTTGATTTGCTAGCAGAACAAGGTTTGAAGCGTGGTGAAAATGGCTTGCGGATCATTATGATGTGTGAGTTGCCTGCAAATGCTCTACTGGCCGACCAGTTTTTGGAATATTTTGATGGCTTTTCGATAGGTTCTAATGATTTGACTCAGCTAACGCTAGGTTTGGATCGGGACTCCGGGATTATTGCGCACTTATTTGATGAGCGAAATGATGCTGTACAAGCTTTATTGGAACTAGCTATAAGCGCCTGTCAGAAGGCTGGAAAGTACGTGGGTATTTGTGGGCAAGGGCCTTCAGATCACCCAGATTTCGCGCGTTGGTTAATGAAAAAGGGTATAGACAGTATTTCGTTAAATCCGGACTCTGTGCTGGATACCTGGTTCTTTCTTTCCGAAAAGAGCTAGCACATTTGAATATATTTCGTGCAGTAGTGAGTTAATGGTTTAAATGGGAGAAGTGAATTGACTGATAAGAAAATAATGACGCCGGATTTATGTGATGAGTATCCAGATTTAGTGCAGGTGCTAGCGCCCATGTTGAATACATATGGTGGTATTGATGCTTTTGGTGGAGAGATTGTCACTGTAAAATGTTTTGAAGATAACTCTATAGTAAAAGAGCAAGTAGGCCTTCCTGGCAATGGGAAGGTGATGGTTGTTGATGGCGGCGGGTCTATGAGGAATGCGCTGTTGGGTGATATGTTAGCTGAAAAAGCCGCTGAAAATGGTTGGGCTGGCTTAGTTATTTATGGTTGTATTCGTGATGTAGATATTATTCGTCAAACAAAACTTGGTGTTCAAGCTATGAATACAAACCCAAGAAAAACAGAGAAAAGAGGTATTGGAGATTTGAATATACCTGTTACATTTGGAGGAGTCACTTTTATGCCAGGCGAATATGTATATGCCGATAACAATGGTGTGATTGTTTCACCTAAAGCTTTATCAATGCCTTAGTTTGTAGCTGGTTATTGAAACGTCTATGTAAGTTTTGGCCTACATAGACGTATACTAAATGCTTGGAGCTATTGCTTAATTTTTAATGGTTAAAATTTCTGTCCCCAGCTGATATTTTCCTTCATCTATCTCAATACAGCGTAAAATTTTGATGTTTGCATCTAATGCCGGGAATGCATCATTGCTAGAAGGTAAGGTTGTTTTGCAAGTAATGCCTTCAGTTACTTGTTCAGAAACTTCGATCAACATGCCTGTGCCACTTAGATCCCGACAGAAGCCTTTTACATGCTTGTCACTATTATCTAAAGAAAGTGTGATTTCTGTGTCCACTCGCATTCGAATGAAGTCACGTTTTTCGTCATAGGTACGATAAGTCATATTTCTGGCCGTGTTGTTCATCGGTTTAATACCTCTTGTGGATAAAAATCATACTCTACTTATAAGTCTAAACTACACGAGAGTCAAAGCATCCTAAGCAAATGGTAAGAGTTTGGTAATGAGCTTGAGCGAGTCGTTAAGACACTATTCATTCATCCAAATCTGTACCTTGTAGTGGTATTAAACCTGATATAAATTGACGGTCTGGATCTATGCCCAGCTGTCACTCTTCTTAGATGGCCTGATCATAGGGACTACCAAAGCTATGATAATTCCTAAAGTGACCAAACCACCACCCATTAACATTGTATTTGATTCTGATTTATCTTTAAGGCGCATATTTTCAGTTTGTAATAATTCTAGCTGGCTTCTAAGTTGCTCGTTGCTTTCCCTTAACTCTATATTGCGACGATCAAGATTTAACGCATTTGCTGAAATCGATTTGATGTTTGCGAGTTCTTTGCTGTTAGAGTTAAGTTGCGTAGAGGTTTGTTTGAAATCCTGATTAAGTGTTTTGTGCGCTTTGGTAATGGCGTTGAGTTTTTTCTTGAGGCCAGAGTTTTCTGTCTGCAAAAGACGAATATTTTCATTAGCGTCAATTAAACGAATTTTCGCAATTGGCGTACTGGTTAAATACCGTGTAGGTAAGTAACCTTCAACACCACCGGGTGTCAAAATTTTTGAATACCCTGATTGCTTATTTTGCTCAAGAATTTCGAGCTTCATGCCACTTTTCAAACCTTTATGCACAATACGAAAACCTGTGCCTTCACCACTCCTTAATGGGACAAGCAAAGTGTCGTTAATATACATGGACTGAGACCATGCAGAGCATGAAAGTATTGAGAGGATAATAACCTGAAAAATCTTGTTCAACATTGAGTACCTGATAAAAATAAATAATGTAAATTTTAATTTAAGAAAGTAGCTTATGGTAGTACTTTCTTAAAGGGTTTGACTGTTACGCTTTGATAAACACCTTCGGTCATGTAGGGGTCTTCATTAGCCCAGTTTTGAGCATCTGAAAGTGTGGCAAATTCTGCAACAACTAAACTGCCACTAAAGCCTGCTTCGCCAGGATCTTCAGTGTCTATTGCTGGATGTGGGCCTGCCAAAATTAAACGACCTTGATTCTTAAGCGCTTCTAGGCGTTCAATGTGTGCGGGGCGAGCCAATTTTCGTTTGGCTAAACTGTTTTCAACATCTTGTGAAATTATGGCGTATAGCATATAGCGGTCTCACTGGTGAATAATGTCTTCGAACTCTAATCCGGTTAGCTGTTTTATCTGCTTGAAAAGATACATCATGGCGTAAATCATGACAATGATACATGGAATGGTAATTACAGGGTAACTTAGTAAATTCATGGTACCTAATTCGTCATTAAATGCCGCGGTGCCAGATGGGCTTTTGACAATGTACTTGGCTAGGCCGTAATTCAAAATAGCTGAAAGTAAGAATGAACTTGCCAAAATGTAGGTTGCGACCTTAAGTGCTTGATTAAATAAGCCTTCACTATTAGATTCAGCGAGTGCGGCATCGACTTTATCGATTTGTAATATTTTGTCGTTATAAATAAATGTTTTTACTAATGGATACGGTGTTTTTAAAGAGATAATCGTTCCGATAGCGATAATGAGTGGTATGCTGGCTTCTTTTATCGCAATGTATTTCGGGTCAAGCTCTAATAAACCAATGCTACTGGTTAATAAAATACTGATAAAACCTAATGCTGGAATGAATCCAAACCGCTTTTCTTTTATAAACTGGTATATACCAAATATCAAAGGGAATGATAGACCGAAAATTAAAGCGTAGACTGGCCCTAAGCTGTCTTCTCCACTTAAATACTTCAATATAATTGTAGGTAGAATGACACAAATACCCAGTTCTAGTAATAAGTGACCGGTTTGTGGTTTTTTGGTCGTACTTTGAGGCATGACTTTTCCAAAGAATGATTGAGGGTAGATTATATGTTGTTATGGCCTGTGATTAAAATGAACAAATATAAAGATTGAAAAGTAAGGATTGTTTTAAGATGCAGTACTCAAATATTGATCTTCATTGTCATAGCCTAGAGTCAGATGGCGCATTAAGTCCTTCTGATGTTGTAAGTCGTGCTGTGGAGAACGGCGTTACGCTATTAGCCCTGACAGATCACGATACAATTGAAGGTCAGGCTGAGGCAATGCAGCAAGCTAAAGCGTTGAATATAGAAATGGTTTCCGGGATTGAGCTTTCTTGTGTTTGGGGGAATGCTGCGATTCATGTTCTAGGGCTAAATTTCTCGCTTACTGATGGCGTCATGCAAGAAGCTCAAGAGAAACAGTTGACGGCTCGCCTTTTACGGGCTGAAATTATTGCTGATCGCTTAATGAAAAAGGGTTTGCCGGATTTGTTTGAAAGTGCAAAACAGTTGACTCGATCTGGAGTGCCAGGGCGACCGCATTTTTCTGAAGCGATGATCTCTAAAGGTTTGGTTGCGAATCATGAGCAGGCATTTAAAAAATACTTAGGGGCAGGAAAGGCTGGGGATGTAAAAAGTTCATGGCCTTTTCTATCGGAAGTGCTTGCCTGGATTCATGCTGCCAAGGGGGATGCTGTGATTGCTCATCCCAGAAAATACAAAATGAGCCAAACAAAGTTGCGAGAATTAATTGTTGATTTTAAAGAAGAGGGAGGGGCTGGTCTTGAAGTTGTTGTATCAGGTCAGAAGCAGGGGGAAATAGGCTTAATGTGCGACCTTTGTCATCGTTTTAAGTTGAAAGGTTCTGTCGGGAGTGATTTCCATACCCCAGACTTTCCTTGGGCTAATCTAGGGCGGATTCCTCCTTTGCCTAGCACTGTAGAGTCAATTTGGCGGGACTGGGGCAGGGTTGAGAGTTGATAAAGGCTGCCTGACAGCCTGGTAGAAGATAAAATAATATTAGATCGTGCTTAGTTCAGGCATTAATCAGAATGGTAGAATAAAAAGATATCCACTAATTGTTCGGGGATTATCTCTTCAAATTGAGACATTAACTTATCATTTTTTGCGATTTCCTGAAATTCATCAGAATCAAATAACCCAGATAAAGCCATAATAGGTAACAATAGTTCAGCAGCAATGTCCTCACCTTTGCTAAACCATGATTTTTCATTGAAGAAAAATCCTTCCATAAACCCGATGCACCAACTTTCCAGGCAAGCATCATAATGTGTTTCTTCATAAAAAAAAGGTAAAGAAAGTTCTTCGCCTTGGTTTAACTCTTCTATCAGGTCCTGACTGATCAATTCAATGCAATGATTGAAGTGCTCAAGTTGGGATGATTCAAACTGTTTGGGCTGCTCGCCAAAGACAATGGTCTGAAATGTGTCTGATTTGATCGAGATAGGTCCGAAAATAGCAGCACAAATAAGTCCATGTAAGCCAAAATAATCAAGCGCTTCTTCTTCAAGGTGTTCTGAGAAGAGTAAGTCTTCAAGTTGTTCTATGTCTTGTTCTGAAAGAGCCATAAGGGTTTTCGCTATTTTGTAAATAGAGAGTAAAGCGATGTAAGCGGCCGCCTCTTGTAGAGGCGGTCATGCCTAAGCTTATACATATTTTACAGTTTTATGTATTACTTATTTCGTGAGCTTTAAGCACTTTCATTTTTTTCAGGTGAAGAGCTATCTGGTTCCTGAGCTTTCGGTGCTGTTGATTGCTCTTGAGGTACTTCGGGTTTTGCCTCTTTTGCAGAGATTGGTGCTTCCGTACCTGATTTATTCGCATATCTTGGGTCGTTGTGCGCTCTTTCGCTAGCAGGTTTGCGTCGCCTTGTATTACGCTTGACGGTTGCATCTTTCGCTGGCTTCTCTTCACTAGTTTTAGATGCGCTTGTAGCGGACTCCTTTTTTACTTTCTCAGTTTTAACCTTATTTTTAGGCGTTTCTTTAGTGTCTTTTTTAGGCGTCTCTGTAGTAGCAACTTCTGGTGCTGGTTGGTTTGCGTTTGGCTTGCTCTCAGGTTTTTCTGCAGATTTAGCTGGTGAAGTTTGCTCCTGGTTTTTAGGAGACGGTTCGGGTGCTTGTTTTGAGCTGTTTGTATGGCTCGTTTCTGCGGTGTTTACTTGAGTGCTGCCAACTCTTTGACGGTTACGGCGTGGATTTCTGGTTCGAGGTCTACGCGTATTTGTCTTTTGAGTTTCATCTGTCGTTGTTTCAGTACTAACGCTAGGGCTAGTTGCTTCAACTTCAACCTTTACTTCAGGCGACTTTACTTCAGGTGTCGTAGTCTGAGGTTTGGTTTCAGGTGTTACGGCAGTCGACGGTGTCGGAAGTGATGTCGGTTCGCTAATCACCTTTTTGGGCTCAGGGCTCTTTACTTTAGTTGCTTCAGCCACAACTTCTGGCTTAGTTTGTGCTTTTTCAACTATGGCTGCTGGCTTTTGCTTCTCTTCAAATTTCTTGGCCTGATGTCCGCCGTTTCGGTTACGTCTGGGGCGTTGGTTTGCTGTATTTACTTCCTGTGTTTCTGTCGTTTTTCGCTCCCTTGATTGCTCTGAAGGCTTTCGCTCGTTGCGGTTTTGGTTTCGGGATTGATTGCGATTTTTGTTTCGATCCTGGTTTCTGTTGTCTGGTTCGTTTCTACGCTGGTTGTCGTTGGTGTTCGTTCTGGTGTTTCGGTTCTGTTGTGAGGATTTTCGCTCAGCTTGGCCTTGGCGAGACCCCCTGTTTCCTTGGTTCCTGTTGCCTTGAGGAGCGCTTTTTTGCGGGCTGCGCTGGTTTTGGCGTACAGGAGCTTCACTCGCAACACTGGCAGCTTTCTCGTCATTATTAAACATTGCTGAAAACTTAGAGCTGATCCTTTTCATCAAGCTCAGCTCTTCTTTGGTGTTAGAAGCTTTGCTATTTAAGTTTGTCGTTTCTGGTGGTGTTGCTGGCGCAGGTTTAGTATGAGTAATGGACTTAACCGCTGCTTCTTCGCGAACAAATTCTTTTTTCTGGGCGACCGTGGTGCGTGGTGCGCTTTCCTTGCGATCGGATTTGATGGTGTAGCTAGCTTTATCTTCACCGCCTTCAGGTTCATCATCACGAATGCGTTTTAGCTCATAGTGAGGAGTATCCATCGCTTCGTTAGGAATGATAATGACGCGAATTGATTGCTGTTTTTCAATTTCTGATATCTGTTTACGTTTCTCGTTTAGTAAAAATGTGGCAACAGATACGGGTAAAATTGCTTGAACTTCTTTGGTTTTATCTTTGGAAGCCTCTTCGTACATAATACGCATGATAGATAAAGCAAGTGATTCAATATCCCGAATTGTGCCTTGGCCACTACATCGTGGACATACTTCAGAACGTGTTTCTCCCAAAGAAGGGCGTAAGCGTTGACGCGACATTTCAAGTAAACCAAAGCGAGAGATTTTACCAACCTGTACGCGTGCCCGGTCTAGCTCCAGTGACTTCTTCATGCGATTTTCAACATCGCGCTGGTTCTTGCTTGGCCCCATGTCGATAAAGTCGATAACAACTAAACCGCCCATATCCCGTAAGCGTAACTGGCGTGCAATTTCTTCAGCGGCTTCAAGGTTTGTTTGGTATGCGGTTTCTTCAATGTCGCCGCCTTTTGTTGCTCTTGCCGAGTTGATATCGATAGAAACGAGAGCTTCAGTTGGGTCTATAACGATTGATCCGCCAGAAGGTAAGGTTACTTCACGCTGAAAGGCTGTTTCGATCTGAGATTCGATTTGGTAGCGGTTGAATAAAGGTGTTTCATCTTGATAAAGTCTGATTTTGCTTTCATATGCAGGCATTACTGAGCGAACAAAGTTAAGCACGTCTTCGAAAACTAGTGGGGCATCAACAAGTACTTCGCCGATATCTTGTCTTAGGTAGTCACGAATAGCACGAATAATAACGTTGCTTTCTTGGTAGATCAGAAATGGTGCCGGGCGATCTTTTGATGCACTGGTAATAGACTCCCAAAACTGAAGTAAATAGTCTAAATCCCATTGAAGTTCTTCTGTTGTGCGACCGACTCCAGCAGTACGTACTATAACGCCCATGTTCTTAGGGGTGTTTAAGCCAGACATAGCATCTTTTAGTTGGCTGCGCTCATCGCCCTCAATGCGACGGGATATGCCACCTGCGCGTGAGTTATTAGGCATTAAAACAAGGTATCGGCCAGCTAAACTGATAAAAGTGGTTAATGCGGCGCCTTTGTTGCCGCGCTCTTCTTTGTCTACTTGAACGATGACTTCTTGACCTTCACGGATTGCGTCGCGAATATTGACACGGCCTTTACCAGCAGAAGGGTTGAAGTATTCTTTTGAAATTTCTTTTAATGGAAGGAAACCGTGGCGTTCAGCGCCGAAATCAACAAATGCAGCTTCGAGGCTAGGCTCAACGCGCGTGATTTTCCCTTTATAAATATTGGATTTTTTTTGTTCTCTTGACCCTGCTTCAATATCCAGATCGTAGAGTTTTTGGCCGTCAACTAAGGCAACACGTAACTCTTCACTTTGAGTCGCGTTAATAAGCATTCTTTTCATGTACATTTTCCAGTTAGTGATGGAAAGCATTAAGGAAAAGAAAACAGAGGAGATAGATGAAAATAATGCCTGGAGAGTTAACCAATACCCAGCCATTAAAGGTGGTGGGATCGATAAAAATCAAACTTATAGGTGAGTGCTTACTCACCTTATGAGCGTTTAGGTATTTTCTATCTTACTATTTCGTAGCTATAACCGGGTCTTATTGCATCGCACTTAATGCGCGCGGCCGAGTGACGCTACGAAGGTATGTGTATTTACTGCTTATGCCTCTGCAATAACAATAAACTGACATACGGGCTTAAATTCTGTTTTCTTAACGCGGCTTTCCACGTATTTAATTTCTCTCCCGGCTCATTTTTTTAAGTGAGTACCGAAAGAATTTTAATTTTTCTGTGATTATTCTTACTAAAGTCTTAAATAAATCGAGAGTTTGCTTTTCAAACAACTCTATAGGCCTCGTAATTTTGAATCACAGTATTTAAATCGTTTCTTGGCGACAAGATAATTAGTATGCCTGTTATATTTTTCTGTATTATTTTGATTCTGTTTTTTGTGGTTACGTTACTTATCGCTCTTGCTGTTTTCTTGCAAATATTGTGTTGCCGGCGCCTGTTCCCGCCCAGCTTTCTATATAGAAGTAATTTTTTAGTATAAAAAAGTACGCTCATTTGGCACAATACTGCGGAAATATAGCAGTTAATAAGAAATGCAGCAAACTATCAATACGAATAATTCCTCTTTAATAGCGATTTGAATCAATATATGCCCATTAAAAAGTTTCAAAAAAACAGAAAAGCTCGTACTAGTGCTGAAATTTCCAGAGCTGAAGCCAAAAAGCGTGTAGTAAGTGCAAGTGTCAAACCTGTAGATAAGGGTCGAAGTGTGCATGAGGCTAAAGCTGAAAGTCGTGAAGTTAACTCTGGCGCAAGTAATTGTTTGAAAGTTAAATTTATTACAGTGACAGAAAAGAATGAAACCCAGCGGATTGACAATTTTCTTATTACTCAGTTGAAGGGTATTCCGAAATCCAAAATCTATAAGATTATACGTAAAGGTGAAGTGCGAATTAATAAGAAGCGCTGTAAGCCTGAAAGCAAATTGATATTAGGGGATGTGGTTCGAATTCCGCCTGTTTTTGGTGTTGTGCAGGCAAGCAGTGCCCCTAGGGTGAGTCAGTCTTTGGCATCCTATCTGGATACGGCTGTCTTATTTGAAGATAAATGTTTGTTGGTTATCAATAAACCGTCCGGCTTAGCTGTTCACGGTGGTAGTGGTATTCATGTTGGTTTAATTGAAGCCCTGCGTACACGTTATCCTGAAACTCAGTTCTTAGAGCTTGTGCATCGTTTGGATCGTGATACTTCAGGCTGTATTCTTGTTGCCAAATCTCGCTCAGCGTTGCGTAACCTTCATGCTCAATTCAGAGAAGGGAAGGTAAATAAAATTTATCATCTGGCCGTTTTTGGTAATTGGCCAAAACATCGGAAATTTGTAGATGTACCTTTAAAGCGTAGCGAGATGCAGTCGGGTGAACGTGTTGTATTGGTTCATCAAGATGGCAAACCAAGTCAGACACGTTTTCGAGCTTTAACCCATTCTGAGCATTTTACCTTAATGGAGGCAAAGCCCCTTACAGGGCGCACTCATCAAATAAGAGTGCATGCCATGTTTACTGGTTATCCCCTTGTTGGAGATGTGAAGTATTTGGCTCGTGATAAAGATGATTTTTATGGTATGGAGAAGTCACGTTTAATGTTGCATGCTAAAGAGATACATTTTACGCACCCAAAAACTGATGAGTTGGTATGTTTTGAGGCTCCTTATGATGATGTATTTAATGATAGTTTGAAGATGATGTCGTTGTTAGCTAGTGATGAATGAGTGTTTAAAAAGGTTTGAGTTGGTATGAGTGGTAATTACGAAGTTGTTGTGTTTGATTGGGATGGTACATTGGTTGATTCAGAGGCGCATATTGTCGCAAGTATTGAGCACTCTGCGCGAGCGGTCGGTTTGCCTGCGCTTAGCTATGACTCGATAAAAAATATTATTGGTCTTGGGATGCGTGAGGCTCTACTGGTTTTATATCCTGAGCTCACTGATGGGGAAATACAAACTCTTCGAGAGCATTACTCGCATTATTTTTTTGGTAAAGAAATTGATCAAAGAATGTTGTTTGATGGTGTGCTGGATACACTTGGTGAGCTCCAAGCGTCGGGTATAAAGCTTGCTGTAGCGACAGGTAAAAGTCGAAATGGTCTGGATAAAGCGCTGCATGCAACAGGGCTTAAGCCTTATTTTGAAATTGAGCGTTGTGCAGATGAAACGCTTTCAAAGCCTAACCCGTTAATGTTGGCGCAAATTGCGGGGCATTTTTCACTGGAGCCATCAAAAATGTTTATGGTTGGCGATACAGAGTATGACTTGGATATGGCAGCTCAATTCGGGATGGATTCAGTGGGTGTTAGCTATGGTGTACATGATGTAACTAGACTCAAGAAACATAAGCCACTTAGAATAGTTGATCATATTTCAGAAATACTAGCCTTAATTTAATTTTAGCCTGTTAGGAGTCAAGTTTGGATTCAAATAACCCGTCATCCAAAGAGTGGAAGTTAATCGAGAAAACCATGATGCAGCTTGGGACAGAGCAGCGTCGCTCGCGCCGGTGGGGTGTGTTTTTCAAAATGTTAACCTTTGGTTATCTGTTCGTATTACTATTTGTTATGGCGGACGGCTTGGGTGATAAGCAGTTAAGTGATTCAGAGTCTTATACGGCGCTTGTTGATCTGCGTGGTGTGATTGCTGCGAGTGAAGAGGCGAGTGCCGACTTTCTAGTAACCGGGTTGCGAGCGGCTTTTGAGGCGGAAGGTTCCAAAGCTGTCATCTTACGAATTAATAGTCCTGGAGGTAGTCCAGTGCAGTCGGGTTATGTTTATGATGAAATAAAGCGGCTACGGGTGCTTTACCCTGATATCCCTTTATATGCGGTGATTAGTGATATTGGTGCATCAGGCGCTTATTATATTGCAGCAGCAGCAGATCAGATTTATGCAGACAAAGCTAGTTTGGTCGGGTCAATTGGTGTAGTGGCTTCAGGGTTCGGATTTGTCAATACAATGGAGAAGTTGGGTGTTGAAAGGCGGCTCTATACCTCGGGTAATCATAAGGCTTTCTTAGACCCTTTTAGTGAGGAAAAAGAAAGTGAGGTGCAGTTTTGGAATTCTGTACTTAATAAAACGCATGAACAGTTTATTGCAAAAGTAAAGGACGGTCGTGGCGATCGTCTTCATATCGACGAGGATACGTTTAGCGGCTTGATCTGGAATGGTGAGCAAGCCTTGGAAAAAGGCTTTGTTGATGGTTTGGGGAGTGCTGGTTATGTCGCTCGTGAAATTGTTGGTGAGGAGGAGATTGTTGATTTTACGCCGCAGCCTGATCCTTTTGAGCGTTTTACTAAAACTTTAGGGATGGCTGCCGGAAAAACGATGGCGAGTGTTTTGAATATTGGTAATTTCTCTATGCGTTAAAGCAGGGGGCATAGGTATGACGCACTCTATAAAATGCATATGCCTTCGTTCTCGAGCATCTGAATTAACTTGATTAGTGGTAAACCGATCAGAGTATTAGGGTCTTCACCACTGATTTTTTCAAATAATGCAATGCCCAAGCCTTCCATTTTAAAGCCGCCTGCGCAATCGTAGGCCGGTTCGCGCTCAACATACTGGGTGATTTGCTGTTCGTTCAAATTACGAAACTGGGTTTCATAGCGTTCTACTGAAGATTGAATGTCGCCTGTTTTGCTGTTTAGTAAACAAATGCTGGTATAGAAGTAGGCTGTTCTATTTTGACAGCTCAATAGCTGTTGTATGGTATTAGTTTTTGTTTGGGGTTTGCAAAGTTGTGTCGAACCTACGCAAGCAACTTGATCGGAACCAATAATAAGGGCATTTGGAGATTGTTTGGCAATCGTTTGAGCTTTCTCAATTGCTAGCCGCTTTGCAAGAGCAGTGAAGGTTTCATTCTGGTGTTGTGATTCGTCGATGTCGGGTGAAACGCATTCAAAGTCGGTAATGATTTTGGAAAGTAGATTTTTTCTATAGGTACTCGATGAAGCAAGAATGATTTTCATTAGGGCTACTTTTTAAGTGAATTGTTCAGTGCTTGGCGCATAATAATGTGAATTATAGTGTTATTGCGTAAAACTCTTCATAAGATTGTAATAAATTAGTGTATTTCCTTTGACAATGAAGGGTTGCGGCCCTAGAATTGCGCGCTTATGTCTGAACACACATTACCCAAGACGGTTGACCCTTTAAAATATGCGGATCAAAACAAGATCCTAGAGGGGAGTCTATCAATTAAATTGATGCCGAGACTAGTAGAATTACTGGTTGACTCAAATGGCACTGTAGATGTGAAGTTAGAGTTTGACAGAGATGCGCAAAATTATCGTGTCTTGAATGGCGAATTAAATGCAAAGGTGACGTTGCTGTGTCAACGTTGTCTGAATCCGGTTATAAAGCCCATCAGTTCCCAGTTTGCACTTGGAATGGTTTTTGATGATGAACAGGCTCAGAATTTACCACGGGCCTATGAGCCTTTGTTGGTTAGTTTAGATAGCCTTGTCGTCGCGGATGTAATAGAAGAAGAGTTAATACTCAGTTTGCCTATGTTTGCATATCATGACAATTGTCATAATGAGCATGCGCCGGAAACTGAAAGTGATGACTTTGAAAAAGGTGAAGAGAAAGAAAACCCTTTTGATGTGTTGTCTGCTTTAAAGATAAAAGATTGAAAATATAAATTTTTAGAACGAAAGTAGGGCTGTGTTTTCATAGCTCGCAAATTGAATTGATATGCCCTTGGGAGAGCAAATATGGCTGTTCAAAAAAGTAAAAAAACCCGTTCAAGACGTGGTATGCGCCGTTCACACGATTCATTGACTGCTGCAACGCTGTCTGTTGATCCAACAACTGGTGAAAAGCATTTGCGTCATCATATTACTGCTGACGGTTTTTACCGTGGCAAAAAAGTAATTGAGATCGCTGAAGACTAAAAAAGATGACTGCGGTAGGTATCACCATTGCGATCGATGCAATGAGTGGAGATGACGGCCCTGAAGTTGTCATTCCTGCTGCCATATCCTTTCTTCAAAAAAATAAAGCCTTCGATATTATCTTGGTGGGTAACCAGGATAAATTGGAGGCTTTGTTGTTTCCGACTGTAAAGAATCTATCCGATAATTTAAATAAACCCGCTATCTCAATTGTCCATGCTGATACTGTCGTATCTATGGATGAACGGCCTTCTCGTGCGCTTAGAAATAAACAAGACTCCTCTATGGCTGTTGCTTTAGGTCTGGTTCGTGATGGACGAGCTGATGCATGTGTTAGTGCCGGTAATACCGGTGCACTGATGATGATGGGGCGCTCAATTCTCCGTATGTACCCTGGTATTGACCGACCCGCAATTACCAAATTATTCCCTTCTCAAGGAGGGGGATGCTTTGTGCTCGACCTTGGTGCGAATGTTGATAGCTCCTCAGAGCATTTATTACAGTTTGCATTGATGGGGCAATTATTAGCGCAAGCGATTAAAAAAATAGACAAGCCCAAAGTTGCTTTATTGAATGTTGGCGGGGAGAGCATGAAAGGTAATGAGCAAGTTCGTCTTGCTGCATCACTAATCGAAGAATGCGAAGCTGTTAATTATGTTGGTTTTGTTGAAGGTGGGGATATTTTCAGGTCTGTGGCTGATGTGATTGTCTGCGATGGTTTTGTGGGTAATGTTGCTCTGAAAAGTGCAGAAGGTGCAGCTAAAATTATTCTCGATGGCATTAAAGCGTTTTTTACAGAAACCTGGTATAAAAAATTAATGGGTCGACTATTGTTGCCTTGGTTATCTAGAAGTTTGAGGCAGCTTGATCCAGATACTCATAATGGCGCTATCTTTTTAGGCTTACAGGGGGTGTTGGTTAAAAGTCATGGTCGTGCTTCATCTGCATCTTTTGAGCATGCAATAGACCTTGCAGCCAAAGAAGCTCAGGCAAATCTTCCTGCATTAATCAATCGTCAACTTGAAGATGTGCTTTTCTAATTTAAAAAGTCGTATCACTGATATTATTTAATTCAGGGCTGGGGTTAATTCAGCTCTCGATTGTAAGGAGTTATTCATGAAAACTGTATTTATGTTCCCCGGTCAGGGTTCTCAAAGTATTGGGATGATGTCCAGTTTATTGGAAGAGTATGAAGTTGCCCGTCAAGTATTCGATGAGGCTTCTGAGTCGATCGGTATTGACCTAAAAGAAATTGCTTTGAATGGCCCTGAAGAGCGAATTAATCAAACAGCCATTACACAACCGATTGTATTAACGGCAAGTATTGCAATGTGGCGCGTGTGGGAGTCAAAAACTGATATTAAACCTGATTTTGTTTGCGGCCATAGCTTGGGTGAATATTCAGCTTTAGTTGCAAGTGGTGTGCTTTCATTAAAAGATGCTGTTCGCTTGGTGCATTTGCGTGGGAGCCTTATGCAAGATGCCGTGCCATTGGGCGAAGGTGGAATGGCAGCCATTCTTGGCTTAGATGACGATTCTGTTGTGCTGGCTTGTGAAGAAGCGGCGCAAGGAGAGGTTGTTGCCGCTGCGAATTACAACTCGCCTGGACAGGTGGTTATTTCTGGTGCAGCTGAAGCCTTAGCGCGTGCGATGAGCTTGGCTAAAGAAAAAGGCGCCAAGCGTGCAGCCAAGTTACCTGTGAGCGTTCCGTGTCATTGTGACTTATTAAAGCCTGCGGGTGAATCACTGGCTGCCGAGATGGAAAAAATTCAGTTTAACGCCTTATCGATCCCCGTAGTTCAGAATGTGACAGCAACCGAAATAGCTAATTTATCAGAGCTAAAGTCTAACTTGATTGCCCATCTTCATCGCCCAGTTCTTTGGTCACAATCAATTTCAGCTCTAGCAAATAGTGGTGCTCAAACCTTTATTGAGTGCGGTCCTGCCAAGGTATTGTCAGGTTTGAATAAACGAATTGATAAAACAGTTAAAACAATGAATATGAATGATTCGGCCAGTATGGCTCAGGTTTTGGCAGAACTTTCAGAATAAGCGCGAAATTAGAAATACATTTGCGATAGAATTTAAATAATCAAATTCAGCAAATCTAAAGAGAATAAATATCATGGCCATTGAAAAAAGAGTTGCACTTGTCACTGGTGCAAGTAGAGGGATTGGACAGGCGATCGCTAAAGAACTGGCTATGGATGAATCCTTAACGGTGATTGGAACCGCAACTTCAGAAGCCGGCGCATCGTCGATTTCGCACTATTTTTCAAAATGGGGATTGGATGGTGATGGTATTGTCATGGATGTCTCCAGCCCTGAGTCTGTAGAAGAAGGGGTTAAACAAGTCACTCAGGCGTATGGACCACCATTAATACTGGTGAATAATGCCGGAATTACCCGTGATAACTTAATGCTTAGAATGAAAGAAAATGATTGGAATGATGTCATTAATACGAATCTCAATTCAATTTATCGCGTTTCTAAAGCGGTATTAAAAGGAATGACTAAGGCGCGCTGGGGAAGGATTGTTAATGTCAGTTCAGTTGTCGCACAAATGGGAAATCCAGGGCAAGCTAACTACTGTGCATCAAAAGCTGGGGTTGAAGGCTTTAGTCGCTCGCTTGCTCAAGAAATTGGTAGTCGTGGCATTACCGTAAATTCTGTGGCGCCGGGGTTTATCGAAACGAGTATGACAGCGGATTTATCGGATGATGTAAAAAATAAAATGCTAAATGGCATTCCGGCCAAGCGTTTAGGTCAGCCTGAAGAAGTCGCTTCATTGGTTGGTTTTCTAGTATCTAAACAGGCGGGGTATATTACCGGTGAAACCATCCATGTAAATGGTGGAATGTTCATGGGCTAGGTGGGGAAACAGTATAAAGAATGGCCAATATACAGCTTTTGTATGGCCATAATTGTGGTGTTTTGCTGCTTGTTTACCGCTCAGGATTCATCTAGACTAGCCGCAATAAGTATTTAAAAAGGTATTGACCATATTTGAACGTCGTTACCTGTAATTTTTTATAGCATATTAAGCGAATAAAGAGAGTAAAATATGAGTACTGTAGAAGAACGAGTTAAGAAAATTGTTTGTGAACAGCTAGGTGTTAAAGATACTGAAGTTCAAAATACCTCATCTTTTGTTGAAGATTTAGGTGCTGACTCTCTTGATACTGTTGAGCTGGTAATGGCGCTTGAAGAAGAGTTTGAAACAGAAATTCCTGACGAAGATGCAGAAAAGCTTTCTACAGTTCAAGAAGCGATTGATTTCATTATTGCGAATCAATAAGCAGAATATAGGAAATACTAAAACCGTCCTTTGTTAAGCTTTGGGCGGTTTTTTTTTGCAAAATGAGGTTGTGAATATGCCAAAAAGACGCGTTGTAGTAACAGGAATGGGAATGTTATCGCCGGTAGGAAATACTGTTTCTGAGTCTTGGAATAATGTCATTAATGGCCAAAGTGGCATTAGTGAAATTACGCGTTTTGATACGGCAGACTTCGGCGTCAAAATTGGTGGCCAGATTTCAAATCTAGAGGTCACAGACTATATTGAGAAAAAAGATGCCCGCCGTATGGATGCTTTTATGCAATACGGCCTGATTGCTTCAATACAGGCGATTAATGATGCAGGTATTGCTGATTTAAAGCCAGAGCAAAAACAGCGAGTCGGTGTAGCTTTTGGTTCGGGTATTGGCGGTATAGAAACGATAGAGTCGGTTCGCGACACCTATGTTAAATCAGGCCCTCGTCGCGTCTCACCTTTCTTTGTACCCAGTTCCATTATCAATATGATATCGGGAAATGTCGCGATTAAATATGGGTTCAAGGGGCCTAATATCGCGTTAGTAACAGCATGTACGACAGGGACGCATAATATCGGGTATGCTGCGCGAACGATTGCTTATGGCGATGCTGATGTCATGATTGCCGGTGGTGCTGAAATGGCAACGACACCCGGTGCTATGGCCGGTTTTAATAATGCTAAAGCACTCTCTACACAAAATGAAGCCCCTGAAAAAGCGAGTCGTCCTTGGGATAAAGCGCGGGATGGTTTTGTATTATCAGATGGAGCTGGTGCACTAGTACTAGAAGAACTTAGCCATGCCCAAGCGCGTGGTGCAACGATATATGCTGAACTAACCGGCTTTGGAATGAGTGATGATGCTCATCATATCACCTCGCCGATTGAGGATGGGTCGGGTGCACGTATCTCTATGGAAAATGCGCTTAAAGATGCGAATCTGCAGGCTGAAAGTATTGACTATATTAACGCTCATGGAACTTCGACTCCATTAGGTGATGTCGCTGAGTGTAAAGCAATCACAGACTTGTTTGCCGGTAAATCAGAGCATTTGCTTGTTAGTTCTACCAAGTCGATGACGGGTCACTTATTAGGTGCCGCGGGAGCAATTGAAGCGATATTTTCTGTGAAGGCCATCACTGATCAAATAGCGCCACCGACAATTAATCTGGATGACCCAGAAGACGGTTGCGATCTGGATTTTGTTGCACATAAAGCCAAGCCAGCAACAATTAAAGCCTCTTTATCTAATTCATTCGGGTTTGGCGGCACCAATGGCACGCTAATCTTTCAGGCGTACGACGCAAAGTAGTTTTTGGTAGCCTTGTGATAATAGGTTTATGCGCGTAGCCTCATATAAAAATAAGTACTAGTACAAATAGTGGCCTATAATGGTTAACTACTCCGGTACAAAATAAATGAAGGCTACTTGTGAACAGAAAATCCCACATCACATTAGTTAATGGTATCGAAACATCTGCATTAACCATTGCAGATCGAGGGCTTGCCTATGGCGATGGTATATTTGAGACCATGCGTGTGGTTGCCGGAAAAATTCCATTAATAAAATATCATTTGGCAAGGTTCGAATGTGGTATTTTGCGCTTAAAATTAGGGGCACCTCAAACTCTGAAGCGTGAGTTCAAAAAAACAATCGGACAAGTATTATCACAACTAGCGGATAATAAATTGACTGATAATGCCTTAGTAAAAATTATGGTTACCCGAGGTTGTGGGGGGATAGGCTATTTACCTCCTGCCTCAGCAGAGTGTACTTTTATTAGTCAGGTATTTAACCTTCCTGAATACCCATCTGAATACAGTAATAAAGGTATCCAAGTAAAAATTATTCAACACCAGCTTCCAGATCACCCGGCCTTGGCGGGTATTAAACATCTAAATCGTTTAGATCAGGTATTAGCTTCTCAAGAGCTAAATGGCGAACAAGAAGGCTTGGTTTTTGACCATAACAGTAATTTGGTTGAAGGCTTGAAAAGTAATGTGTTGATATTTGAAGGTAGTCAGGTGCTTACGCCTTCATTAGAAAGTTGTGGTGTCCAAGGGACATTACGACAGTATCTACTTGAGCATAACAAAGCGCTTGGTTTTGAAATTAAACAAGGCGTGATTGATAAAGATCGATTAAAATCAGCGGACGGATTGGCGATGATTAACAGTGTTTTTGGCTTGTGGCCCGTTTTAACGGTTCGTGATCAGAATGGCGAACATCAAAAATATGAACGCCATAACAAGTGCAAAACCATTCAGCAATATTTAAACAAACAGTTAGGGTATTAATTCTTTTCGTGACAAAACTACGCTTTATACTTCTTACTTTTATTGTTTTTCTCATTGCAATAGCAAGCAGCTTTTACTACTACCAAAGTGAACTGAAAACACCTTTGAATTTGCCCTTGAAAAATATCACGCTTGATATTGAGCAAGGTGACTCACTCAATAAAGTACTCCAGAAACTTTCCAGAATGAAGGTGATAAGCCCTTCCATTTCATGGGTTGCAAAGTTGTATGCAAAGGATCAGCAGCTTTCAAATAAAATTAAAGTTGGTGAGTTCTCATTAACAGCTGGTATGACTGTTCCTGCCTTATTTGAGTTAATCACTTCAAATAAACAAATAAGCTATAACATTCGTTTTATTGAAGGCTCTACTTTTCGTCAGATGCAGCAAATACTGCAAGAATCTACACAATTGAAGCAACATTTATCAGGCAAGTCGGATGCGGAAATTTTAAAGGCACTGGGTATTTCGGCAAAACATTTAGAAGGCCAATTTTATCCTGACACTTATACCTACCATAAAAATGATACCGATATAGATATCCTAAAGCGTGCACATAAACGGCTTCAAGCTATTTTGAATGAAGAGTGGGCAGCAAAACAAAAGGATCTAGTTTTAAAAACAGCTTATGACGCACTGATTTTGGCATCGATTGTTGAAAAAGAAACCGGTGCCGCCCATGAGAGAGGCGAAATTTCAGGTGTATTTATACGCCGCTTGAAAAAAAATATGCGCCTTCAAACTGACCCAACTGTCATTTATGGCTTGGGTGAGCGTTATCAAGGTAATATAACCAGGAAGCACCTAAAAGAAAAAACGCCGTATAATACCTATCGGATCAACGGATTACCGCCTAGCCCCATCGCGATGGTTGGTCGTGAAGCGATTCATGCCGCCGTAAACCCTCAAAAGGGCAGTAGTCTATATTTTGTCGCAAAGGGGGATGGCACCCATCAATTTTCAGAAACCATTTCGCAGCACAATAAAGCGGTTAGAGAATTTCAGCTAAAACGACGAGCCGGTTATCGTTCTACGCAGTGAACAAAACCCTTTGTCATTCCGGTAGTGTTTTGAGCCGAAATCCAGCCCTTTATGGTTATGGAGTAAAAAACAATAGGTTCAGGTTGAAGAACACCGCTGCATGACAGTAAAGTTAGTCGTGTTAAGCTCATTATAAATTTAAGAATTGAACTAATTAAGCAGGTATACAGTGAAACGCGGTTTATTTATTACCATCGAAGGTGGTGAAGGGGTGGGAAAATCCACCAATATTGAATTTATAAAAACAACTCTGGAAGCGCAGGGCATTCAATGTATTGTGACTCGCGAACCGGGTGGCACGCCCTTGGCCGAAGAAATTCGTGAGGTTTTGATCAAAAACCGTGAAGAGAGGGTGGTCTCTGAAACGGAGCTATTATTGATGTTTGCAGCCCGTGCTCAGCATTTACATCAAAAAATTCTACCGGCTTTGGAAGCCGGTACTTGGGTTATTTCAGACCGTTTTACAGATGCAACTTATGCTTATCAATCTGGTGGGCGTGGTGTGGCTGCTGAGAAAGTCGCCTTATTGGAAAATTTTGTTCAAGGTGATGTTAGGCCAAACTTAACATTGTTATTGGATGCGCCGATTGAAGTCGGTATGGCTCGTGCTAAAAATCGAGGTGCCCTTGATCGCTTTGAAGAAGAAGAGTCCGCGTTTTTCAATAATGTCAGAAATAACTATCTTGAAAGAGCGAAGGCTGATGCGGGGCGTTTTAAAATTATAGATGCAACGCAAACATTAGAACTGGTTCAGACTGATATTAAAGACGTGCTTCAAAAGAATATTCATCCCCAATGAAATATCATCGGGGATGATGGCGATGCTAAAAACCATTCAGTATCAATGCCACAACCACAACCTGTGGTACTGTCAGCAAAGGTAAAAATAGCGCCGTTTTCCAAGACTTCATCGTATCTTTAATGACCATCACTTCAGTGTAATCTGTCGCGACACCCGTCATCAGAAAAGCAAAACTGTTGCCCGGCGCATTGGCGCGAGTCATTAAATCAGCCGCAATGGGTGTCGAGCCTTCAGAGCAAACTTCGATAATGGTTGCTGCGAGGAGGGTGGCAGCAAGGCCTATCAAACTTGGGCCAAAGTAGTTCTGAAAGTCTTCTAACGCCACAAACCCCCGTATTGCTGATGCGAGCAGTACCCCAAATAAAAGCCAGCGAATCACCATTTTAGAGCCGGTTAAGCCAGTACTCGCAATGTCTGAAAAAAGGTGGCGATCCCAGATAACGGTTGCAAAGCGCTTATTGGCCTCTTTCCAGAACTTAAAGTCCTCAGGGATTTCACTAACGAAAGGGTTAGCGGGCAGGGTGCCTTTTTGTTCAAAATAATCGAATAAATAGCCTGTTGTAAGGGCAATTACCATTGACAGAGCAATAAAGGCTAATGTCCAAGGTAAGCCAATCAGCGCTATCATGATCAGCGTTAAGGAAATTGAGTTCCAAGGGCTGGCTATCAGAAATGCCATTACCTGACCTAAGCTAGCACCTTTTCGTCGTAATTCCATGCCCACCATTAATATTCCATGGCTGCATAGATCAAGCAATACACCAGCTAGCGTGGCGCGCCAGAGGCCTTTCACGGTACCGCCTTTGCCTAAAATAGACATAATGAACTCATGTGGAATTCGGCTAAGAATGCCTACAAAGAAGACAGCTAATGCGACACTCCACCACATGGTATTGATCAGCTCATGAACGCTATGGCTGATAACGCCGTACCAAGTATTGTGGTCTAAATCGGCAAAGGCGAACGAATAGAGTAGTGCTGTAAGTGCGAGGCAAACCCATAAAAACCAGTCAGTTTTTTCGGGAGACGTTTCGCAGCAACTCGCGCTAGCCTCTTGTGCTTCACTTTCATGTGAATGACAGCTTGGAGCAGGAGGGGCGCTCTTTGAACAGCACGCATGGGGTGCGGTGTTTGCTGTTTCAGGTTTATCTGAGCTGTAGGGTTTATGTTCCTTCGTCATGAGGCGTCTCCTGATGATTATTAACGCCCTGATCAACCAAGTGATCAAGAATGGCACAGTGTGGTTCTTCATCAGACCGGCATTGAGAAGCCAGATCAATTAGGCAGCGATGCATTAGCTTTAGTTCTTCAATTTGTTTCTCAACTAAGTCGGCTTTTTCAAGCACCAACTCTTTAACATGATGACTATGGCGCTTCGAATTGTTGAATAAAGCTAAAAGCTGGCGGCACTCTTCTATATTGAATCCGGTTTTACGCGCGCGTTGTATAAAACGTAATTGCTCAAGACCTTTCTCGGAGTACTGTCTGTAACCATTATCTGAACGTGAGGCAGGGCTAATGAGTTCGATTTTCTCATAGTAACGAATGGTTTTAGCATTCAAACCCGTTAGCTTTGAAACGGTGCCAATATTCATAATGGTTGCCCTTTAAAGTTATGCTGATAAGCGAACTTTATTTGATCGATAAGGTAAGCATAAACCTTACAGCTAGTATAAGGTCAAATATAATTATTGAAAAATACAGACCAAAATTGTAAGAGACGTTTATTCTGAGAGCATTGCATAATAGCTGCTTGACTCAATAACGCTGTCATTCCTGTGTGCGCTTTAGCCTGATTCCATTATTTTTATGTCTAACAGTCATATAAGCGCTGGATTCCGGTATATGGACTCTACCGGGGTTTCAACAATAGTTTTGCATAAACCATAAACTGCTGGCGTATATGCGGCTTCTTATTGAGGAAGCTACCCTCTAGCCTTTTATGTTTGCGTGCACCTACCGCCTTTTCGCTAAAATAGCCTCATCGGGCTGGCTGCGGGGTGCTTTACCAACTTTCATTTCGGAAAGAGTGCGAACAATAACTGACTGCTCGTCACTGTCGCGTTTGGCTCGGAATACCTCGGTATTATTATTACTAAAAAGCGTTTCTTTGAGAGTGTATCCCTGAAGCTGCGGCATAAATTCGACTGCTTTTTTTATAGCTAAGTTGCTCAAAAGTATAGCGGTGAATGATAGGCATACTTGTTAGGCTGGACGGTAATTTTGCCGCATTTAATCTTTGACACCGTTAGTAAGTGACGAAAATCTTATTATAAGTACCATCAATTTTTATTGATTCGAATGCATCCCTGAGTTTTTTCTTATCCGTATCCGGGATCGCATTTTTAGTGCTAGCTAAATAGAGTGTCTTCTCGGAAAAAGATTTTCCATATATTAATGTATCCGGGTTGCCTCCTATGAGTTTAAAGCCTTTTATTGCAGCAGTTTTACCATGAGCCAGCATGACCTTTCCTTTTTGCGTTTTTAAGCTTTGGAAACATTTTTGTTCCTGTACTTTGGTTCGGATTTTTGTAAAACCTAAATCTCTTAATTTATATTCCGCGGGTGATTCTCTAAACGCGCATACGGGTAAGTTTTTGAGGGCATCAAGATTTGTGATATCGATCGATCGGTCATTGGTAATAAAAGTAAGTTTGTATTTATAAATGGGCAGAATCCAATCGTATGATGACTCCCTATCTTTCGTTCGGGTAAGCGGGGTAATAACCAAACCTTTGTCGGGAGCGGCCTCGGTTACTTTTTTCTGGTTGCGAATCCAGGGGCCTTTTTTAATATAAAGTTTTAAATTACTGCGAGAAAAAACTTCTTCTACAATTTCATTAAAAAAGTTCTCGGCACTTTTTTCACCCGCCATTATCTTAGATGGACCAGCGGTTAATAAGGTATAGTTTTTAGCTGAGCAGAGTGAAGATAGTAATGTAAGCAGGCATATGATGATTAAATGTTTCATAAAAGGGCTCACAGGTCAGTCAAATTGTTGGATTCTTAACCAATTAGATTAGCACAAAGTGGCAGATTTACAGCTTTAACTGATCTATCGTGATCGTACGTAAGGATATTATTTAGGTTTTTTCTTTCCATAGGCCCGGTTTTTTCGTCTGTTTTTTTGTGCTGTTCGACTGTTCTTTCGAGAGGTAGGTGCCTGTTTCGTTAAATCTGGTTCGTAGCCCGGAAGCCACTGTTGGGGTAAGCGAGCATCGAGTACTGCTTCTACTTCTTCTAGTAAATACTCTTCACCGACACTTAATAGCGAAATCGCCAAGCCTTTATTGCCTGCACGGCCCGTTCTGCCGATGCGATGAATGTAGTCTTCTGCGATGTAAGGGAGTTCATAATTGATGACGTATTTAAGCTGGTCAATATCCAAGCCTCGGGCAGCCACATCAGTGGCGACCAAGGCGCGAACTTTCTTATCTTTGAAGTCTGCGAGGGCCTTTTCTCTGGCTCCCTGGGATTTATCGCCATGAATGGTTTGCGCTTTTATACCGTCTTTACACATTTCTTTGGCGAGTGCATCGGCCCCTTGTTTGGTACGAGTAAATATCAGTACCTGATGCCAGTTTTTTGAACCAATTAGGTAAGATGTTAATTCTCGTTTTCTGTCTTCATCCACCGCGTAAACCATTTGCTCAACTTGGCTTGCAGCGGTATTTTTTTCATCAATTTCAATTAACTTCGGGGTAGTTAATAGCTTTTTACTTAATTTGAATATGGCATCGTCAAAAGTGGCTGAAAACAATAATGTCTGGCGATCATCAGGGATGACTTTGAGAATGCGATTGATATCGGTAATAAAACCCATATCCAGCATACGATCAGCTTCATCAAAAACGATCTGTTTGATTTGGCTTAAATTAATGGCCTCTCTAAAGATCAAGTCGAGTAACCGGCCGGGTGTGGCGACAAGAATGTCTATGCCATTTTTGAGTGCTTCCAGTTGTGGGTTGATACTCACGCCACCATAAGCAATGGCATTTTTTATCGCTGTTTTTTTTCCGTATTTTTCGAAACTATTAAATACTTGTTGGGCAAGCTCTCTGGTCGGCGTTAATACGAGGGTTTGTAAGTGTTTTGGGCTTGACTCATCGGAAGATGAGGGTGTTTGTATTTTGTATGATTCTTGAATGTTGTGTATTAAAGGGAGTGCAAAAGCCGCCGTTTTTCCTGTGCCTGTTTGTGCTCTGGCCATGATGTCGTGGCCTTTTAATATTTCAGGAACCGCTGCTGATTGAATTGGTGTCGGTTCAGAGTAGCCTAGATCGGTAATGGTGGTGACAAGTTGTTGATGAAGACCTAAAGATGAAAAACTCATTGTGCACCATTATCGTGAATTGATGGTATATGGAATAGTCAGGCGGGCAGTGTACTTAATTTCATGAGTGTTCAAAAGAGGGAGGGTTATGGTTTTTATTGCAGTAATTGAGCTCCCCCACGTAAATATTTCCGTTGGGGGAGCTGTTGTTGGTTTTTCTAGACATAGAAAATCTGGCTTTACGATGAAGCGCTTAATGCCTCGTCACTTTTCCAGCGTGAAATAGAAATAGTATCTGTTTCAATTGCATTGACTAGCTGGTGTTGGCAGCCTTTTTCAATTTCGGCAATGGCTGGTGATGGTGTCTGGTCGTCAATCGTACAAACACTGGTGGCGGTTTTAATCGAGATATAACCTGAAGAGGTTCTAAAAGATTTGTGATTTAATCCGTCATGAATGCGGCGGTACGAACCAAGTGTGCAGTGATCAATGTGCGAAAAATGTGCAATGATCGCATACTGGTGTTCGGCAACACGACAAAGTGAATCTAGTGGGCGAATTAAGCTGAGTAGGCGACGAGAAATACCAAGAGCAAGCTCATCACATGTCATATGATTATGCTGTTTTTTGATCTTTTCCCAGTCTTTAATGCTAATAAGCATATAACTGGTCGCACCACCTCTTGATTCTGTATGTTTGAGCATGCTTTTTAAAGAATCTCTTGCATGACGCATATTACCAATACCTGTTTCGATATCGACAATATTTCTGTCTTCAAGGTGACGATTATTTTCAAGTAATAACTGGTTAGCTGCTAACATCGAATTTTGGCGATCGGCCATGCGATCTGCTGCAAAAACCCTGGGTAGCAATTGTTTAGACATTTCGGCTTTGAATATAAAGTCGTCAATGCCCTGATCAAATGCTTTATTGAGTGCGCTGGTACCTTCTTTTGCGGTGAGCAATATAATGTAAGTGAAATGGTTACACAACTCATCCATTTGACGGACACGAAAAGTCAGTTCCAAACCATCAACTTCAGGCATTAACCAATCGGCAATTAATACGCTTGCCTTACGTTGGTCCATCATTTTTAGGGCGGTAATCGCATCATTTGCGATGCGTATATCTCGGTATCCGGCTTTTGAAAGAGTTTTTCCAATAATGGTGCTGCTGAACTTTGTGTCGTCAACAACAACAATAGAAAGATCTAAATTCATAATAGTATAAAGTCCTTATCTCAGTGTTTTATCCCTACAGGTTGGCGCTACGAAAAACCCTACGTTTTTAATATTCGACTGCCGACCCTACATCGAGAAAATAAGCTACTGAGCATTTTTTATTGGGCCTGTTCTTAATTATATGTTTAAGAATCAGGTGGAAGGCTTGTTTAGCTCTTCCTTAGTTATATAATGCGCTAACTTAATTATTAGTCTGGAAGGAGTATAGC